>Ga0214545_1005649_pt1 | contig 22398 bp, 13 predicted proteins | sample CNSS4metaG_FD_160064 | JGI IMG/M metagenome (GOLD analysis project Ga0214545, IMG submission 160064) | Root nodule microbial communities from cowpea collected in UCLA plant growth center, Los Angeles, California, USA - CNSS4 | ecosystem: Host-associated > Plants > Roots > Nodule | place: USA...
AAAAAGAGAAAACACATAAAATATAAAAAAAAATATTATTTAATATATATATATATATATATATATATATATATATATATATATATATATATATTATCACTCATGTTTATTTCTCTATTAAACTCTAGTTTTTAGTTGACATTTTCGCTAAAACTCAACTTCTATCGGCATTCATACTTCACTATCAGTTAAAGCCTAGCTTGTGTTGGTCTATACAATTTTACCTACATTTAAAAGTCCAGCATCTGATTGGCATCAGCTTTAAAAGTCCAGTATCTGATTGGCATTAGCTTTAAAAGTCCAGCATCCGATTGACACATGCATTTAAAGTCCAGCATCCGACGGACACTTGCATTTAAAGTCAAGCATCCGACTGGCACCAGCTTTAAAAGTCCAGAATCCGACTGACACCTACATTAAAATCCCAGCATTCGACTGACACCAACATGTTTATTTTCTACTAAAGTCTAGCATCTGACTAGCACCCCCTTTGAAAGCTCAACATCCGACTAGCACCAGCATGTTTATTTTCTGCTAAAATCCAGCGTCCGACTGGCATCTACATTAAAAGTCCAGCATCTGACTAGCACCAACATGTTTATTTTCTTCTAAAGTCCAACATCAGACTGACACCCACATTAAAAGTCCAACATCCGACTGACATCTGCATTAAAAGCTTAACATCCGACTGACACCTACATGTTTATTTTCTGTTAAAGTTCAGCATCTGACTAGCATCTGCATTAAAAGTTCAACATCTGACTAACACCAACATGTTTATTTTCTTCTAAAGTCTAGCATCCCACTAGCACCTGTATTAAAAGTCCAGCATCTGACTGGCATTTCTACACTCTCTCTCTCTCTCTCTCTCTCTCTCTCTCTCTCTCTCTCTCTCTCTCTCTCTCTCTCTCTCTCTCTCTCTCTCTCTCTCTCTCTCTCTCTCTCTCTCTCTCTCTCACACACACACACACACATTATAAGTCAAAGTTTCCACACTTTGTTTAGGTTGTTACACCTAGTTTTTTTGTTTTTCTTTTTATAAACCCGAACGAAATTTGTGTTTCTGTCTTTCCTTTTCTTTTACTGTGACACTATGAAAATAAATATTTTCATATCATCACGTAAAAGTTAAGTAAAGAGGGGCAACTATCAACACCCAATTTTGTCAGGGTGACTAAATAATAAATAAAATAAAATAAAAATAATTTTTAATAATAATAATCTTACTTTCTTATTTCCTAGACAACTAATTTAAATATGTAGGAAACTAACCACAAGTTTTAAAATAGAAAAATAAACTAAATAGAAAAATAAGAAAAAAAAATTTATAATGAAAATAAAAGGAAATTTCAAAATAAGTGGTTATATGTTACCGTTACTCAACTGCATCCTACTGATACTCTCACAATCTAGATTATCTTCACGATTCTATTAACCTCCACACACAGTTAATATCTTAGACAATGCTAAAAAAAGGTCTCAGAATCTCATAGTCTGAGGCACGTTCCTCGAGTTCTTTTTTCTTTCTCCGCTTCATTAAAGAGAAGGTTTTCACACAATACATAACTAGACATTTTCTCCTTTATCCATGGTCATCTTCTTCCCAAGGTCAAAAATATTCTTTTTTAGATCTCACTCTCATCACCCTCCATTAACTATCATTCTAGAACAACTCACACTAAGGATCACACAACACAACACGATACCAAACACAAAAAGAGACCACCTGTAAAATGTTTTTTTGGAGAGAACGAGTCCTGCATTTGTCGCGCCGCTGGTAAACGCCAACGGGTTCTCCTTGGTGAGATTTCTGCTCTAAGTAGCCGCGGCCATTTCTGGTGAATGTCCACCGCACGTCAGCCGCGTAAATACCCTATATCTCTCTTTGCCTATTGTGTTCTCTTGTTTTTGTTGTTGTTTGTTTTTATTCAATATTGTAATGATTAGGGTTTGAGTCTGATTGGGTATTATCTATTGAAACCCGGGTGGGTATTGAGGTTATTGATTAACTTGTTGGCATTGATATTGGAAATTTTATGTTGAAGGATTGTGATGATTGATGCGTTTTTGGTTTAATTTGTTCTTGATAGGGAGGGTTTGAATGCACCGATCACTGTGTTGGTGTTTCGGTTGATGTTTACGAGAGTCATGGATTGTTCTAGATATGTGAATTATTGGATTATAATTTATTTGGATTGATATTCAGATTGATGATCAAAAATTGGTACTGCTTGTATGACCTTTGTGAGGAAAGGGCTGTGAAAGAAGCTGGGTGGATCACGATGGCATGAGTTTAATTTCATAATTGTTTGGACCTTGCGTTTCGTTAATTTGTAGTGCAGGAGATTAGTCTAGGCATTCACATTGCATTGTATGAATAAAACCATTCTTAAGGTTTCATGGGTTAAGGTTTCGTTGGCATAAAGATTCAAGGAGGAAGGACTTCTAGCTTTCTTGTAATGTTATTAGGTTAAAAAAATAATAATAAATGAAAATAATAAAAAGATATGTAAAGTAAAATAACAACAGATACAAATGAAAATTAAAATTTCGTTATGGGTCCAGACTTACTTGATAATCATTATTTTTCATAACTTTAATTATTATGTCGACTCTCAGACTCGCTTGATAATAATTTTTTTTCATAATTTTTCATTTTCATGTCGAGTCCCAGACTTACTTGATAATTATTTTTCATAACTTTAATTATCATGTTGAGTCTCAAACTCGCTTGATAATCATTATTTTTCATAACTTTAATTATCATGTTGAGTCTCAGACTTGCTTGATAATCATTATTTTTCATAACTTTAATTATCCTGTCGAGTCCCAGACTCACTTGATAATAATTATTTTTCATAATTTTAATTATCATGTCGAGTTCCGCACTTGCTTGATAATCATTTTTCACAACTTTAATTATCATGTCGAGTCCCAGACTCGCTTGATAATCATTATTTTTCATAATTTTAATTATCATGTTGAGTCCTGAACTTGCTTGATAATCATTTTTCATAACTTTAATTTTCATGTTGAGTCCCAAACTCGCTTGATAATCATTATTTTTCATAACTTTAAATATTATATCAAGTACCGGACTCGCCTGATAATAATTATTTTTCATAATTTTAATTATCATGTCGAGTCTTAGACTCGCTTGATAATAATTAATTTTCATAACTTTAATTATCTTGTCGAGTCTCAGACTCGCTTGATAACCATTATTTTCATAACATTAATTATCATGTGGAGTTTCAAACTCGCTTGATAATCATTATTTTTCATAACATTAAGTATCATGTCGGGTCTCGTACTCGCTTGATAATCATTAGTTTTTATACTTTTAATTATCTTTTTGGGTCCTGGACTTGCTTGATAACTACTTTATACAACATTCAAAATTTCTCTAAAAATTTGCAAATTTACAAACTCTACATGCTTACAAACCCTTCCATCTCTTTTAAATAGTTCTTTTCATCTAGAACTACGTGATCCCTGATTCTCTATTCTGATTGGAGATACGTAGAAGCAAGGTCAATCCTTGTTGGATTCACCTTCCCAAAATCACATCTTTTACAATATTTTTTTTCATCTAGAATTACGTGATCCCTGATTCTCCATTCTAATTGGAGATACGTAGGAGCAAGATCAATCCTTGTCAGGTTTACCTTCCAAAAATCACATCTTTTACAATATTTTTTTCATCTAGAACTACGTGATCCCTGATTTTCCATTTTGAATGAAAATACGTAGAAACAAGGCCAAGTCCTTGTCGGGTTCACCTTCAAAAAAATTAAAATCTTTTCAAAATCATTTTTTTTTATTTAGAACTACGTGATCCCTGATTTTCCATTTTTAATGGAAATACGTAGGAGTGAGGCAAAGTCCTTGTCTGGTTCACCTCCCAAAAATTTGAAATGTTTTTAAGATCTTTTTCCAAATAGTTTTTAAGAACTATGTAACCTTGATTCTCCATTGCGAATGGAGATACGTAGGAGCAAGGTCAATCCTTGTCTGGCCCAACTAAAATTTTCAACAATATTTTCTTTACCAATTTGTATTTGTTTGTCTGTTTGATTTTTTGGGGGGAAACTAATATTTTAAAAATTACATTAATTTTGCACACTTAATTAAAGGGAACCGTCTTTGGACGGACGTTGTGGGGTGCTAATACCTTCCCCACATGTAATCAACTTCCGAACCCAAACTTGGTTTCAAAGACTATTCTTTTTAAGGTTTTTCTATAGTTTTCTTTAATAAACTATGGTGGCGACTCCTCTATGTTTAAAAATAATTTTTTCGTCGTCTCGTCATGACTCCGGTTGCGACACTCGTTATACTTCACATACATTGAGCCTGGGGGCAAATGTAATTCAACTTCAAGTACAAAGATGGGATAACATTCAACAATCACTAGTGCAGAAACATTGTTCAATGACAACAAATAATGTTGGTTCCAACGCAAACATTGTGGAAAAAAGGTAGTGCCATTTTTGCAAATAAGAGGTCAAGATCAACGATGGTTTTACCCCTAACTGTCGTTATTGGGCATTAACCATCGAACAATGACAATCATCATATTAGTCGTTATTGTTTTGTGTCACAACCACGATGGTGGTTCACAGAACCGTCATGGATAAGCTTGTCGAGGGTTAAAAAAAATAACCTTTTTCATTGTTTCTCTTCACGCCCACTTTTCTCTCTTCCAGTCTCGTCTACCATTGCCACCACACCTCCGTTGTCGTCTACGTCTGCCATTGTCGCCAACTCTACTTAGTCGGGAGCCGTCAACTACTACGACCACCACTATCATTGCTTGCTCGCAAAGAGTGCGAAGTCGTTGTTGCGCCAGCCACCACTACTGCTAGGGTTCTGCTACCACGTCCATGCTACCGCTGCCATCGCGTTCTTGCTGCGAGGTTTGTCGCCACTGCTGCTTGGGTTGCGTTTCCATTGTACCACTACCATTGCCACCGCGTCATTGATGCTGCCTCGTTGCCGCTACCATCGCACCGTTGTTACCCTTGCGAAGTCTCCACTGCTTCCATGGCACCCTGCCACTGCACCTCCCTTGTCGTTGCCAATTGCATGAGAGTAGCGTGGGCGGAGTACTTTCTATTTGTAGTTATTGAGAGTTAGGTATAGTAAGACTTAGTGTTAGTTTAGACTTATTTTGTCATATAAGTTATTTGTAACTTTGATGAAACTTTTTGGATTGGAACTCTGTCTGGATTCAAATTTTGTTTTGGATTGGAACTGTTTTTTGAATTACAAGTTTGGGTTAAAACATAAAATAAAGCTGCCTTTTTAAAAAAAAAGCCATAATTAACAACGGTTATGACCCAAACCGTCGTTAAAAAAAGAAAATCCACGATGGTTTTGACACAAATCGTCGTCGTTGTGTTTTGGGTTTCTGGTCCAGATTCAAGCCCATATTGTTCCCGTTCAAAGTTCAACAATGACTTTCCAAATCGTCGTAGTATTACTTAAGATTGACGACGAGTTTGGTAATTGTCGTCATTGTGGGGTACTTTTAACAACGGCTTAATCAACGACGACTTTGAAACCGTCTTTATAGGCTTTCATTAGCCATCGTTAGTAAGCTTTGCTACAGTAGTGAAAGTCAAAGGAACTAACATAGTTCTTGACAATGACATTTGAGAAAATGTTGCAAAGCTTTCCATCAGAGAAGATGTTGTTAATCTGCTCATTGGAATTGAAGGACTCAACACGTTGCCGCCATTTAGATCTTTTCTGAGAAATCCTCAGCAGCAAGTTAAAAAATAACTCTTGGTAGGAGGATCAAAGTTAGATGAAAGGCTTATGCATTACTTAATTATTTGGATTTTATGCCCAAGAGCTACAAATCATGCACAGTGCATTGAAGTAGATATTCTAATCATCTATGAACTACTAAAATCATATCATTATTGACTGGTCAAGTCTTATAGTTAATACAATGCTCAATTGCAAAATCTTGCATACCCTCTCCACTATTCATTTCTTATTCAAGAATCTGTGAATACAAATATATAAGTACTACTGGATAACTTATTCAACACACTCTTGAATTAAACAAAATTGGAAAAAGCGCTATCAAACAAATGGGATTTATTCCTCATGGAGATAGTTACATTTCCAAAGGAGATGGGCCAACTGAAGACTTTGAGGATGACCAAAAAATGCCAGAGGTTGCTCCTATTATTGGTTATTCCAGTGTTGTTGTTGGGTCTTCCTTCTCCATGGAAGAAAATAATGCTAATGTGTGTAGAAGGATGGAAGAAATGCACACTCTTCAAGGTTCTAGGCATGAAGAAGTGTGTAATTTAATTAGGAATTTAGACACTAGATTTCTCACGTAGAAGAGAAATTTGATAGTTATTTTGGTGATGAAAATGATGATAAGAACTTTGAATTCTAAATTATATAAAATATTTTCTCATTATTTTTCTTGTTATATAGGTTGTCAAATTAAGGGGGAGTTCAATTATATTATTTTATTTGATTTAAGGAGACTATCTCATGAGTTCACTTTTTCTTTAGGATAAAAAGGGGGAGAAAAGTTTAAAGCATAGAACTATTTAATGTTTTCTTTGTGAAGTTGTGTATATGCAGGTTATTACTAAAGGCTTTAAAAACAAATTTTGATCATCATCACAAAAGGGAGATTGTTGGCAAAACAAGAAGATGAAGGAGAACATTCTTCTGGAGAAAATTTTGATGATGATAAAAGCAAGTCCAAAGACTTCAAGTGATGACCATAAATATTGGAAGAATTTTATTTTATATTATGCCTTTGAAATAAGTTCCATATTAGTGAAAATTTGTGCATAGGACTTAGCATAGAGAGTCACAAAGCAACATGCATAAAGATCAACTCAAGGAAGACTTTATTTTTCATAAAAGCTCTATGATAATTGATTAACACTAATGATAATCGATTATCCAAATAAATTTAAGATTTTCAAAAGTGATTCTATAATAATAGATTATCCACTCCTGATAATCGATTATCGCAATGAGAAAATCTTTTTAAAAAAACTTATGTGATAATTGATTTTCTCTTGAAACAATTGATTATCAATAGCAATTGTAACTTGACTCTTCATGTTCTTGATCTAATTTTTGAAAGAGAAATTCTATATATGTTTAGAAAAACCCATTTCAAAAATAACTTTTTCATTTAGAGGTTTAAAGTTGTGACTGCTAGGGAAACTCTCTATGTTTGTGAAAACGAACTTCGAAAAACCTACTATAGGTAGAGCGATAATTTTCACCAAGTGGGATCTTTAGGGATTAAGTGTTACTTTTGTTGCTGGAAAAAGTTGTTTATCCTTTGTGCAACTCAAAGGTGGTTCATTCCTTGTATGAATCAAGGAATGTGTCTTTCATCTTTTCTGTCTTCGAGAGGTGTTTTCTAAACCTTAAACTTTTTCTTTTGTGATTGTAAGTTCGGTTTATTTTATTGTTTAAGTTAATCCCTCTTTAAAGAAATTAACAAATACATGTAGGGTCTTTTGATCCGAACCAATATAAAATACCTTGTGCAATCTTCTATTTCCATACTCTCTTTAATTATTTGTTGTTATGAAAAATGAAAGGATTTTAATTAAACTTTGATATTAAAAATGGGAAACTTTTTAAAAGTACAATTTTTTCCAAATGTGAATATTGAGTTCTGCGATTCTAACCATATAGGTAGAGATTATCTCGGTTTAGGCATTCAATGTGGTCTCGGTTATATATATAGTACAATAGCCCCGAACTCGATGTCATAACAGAGTCTTCAAGATGTCAATAATACCTATATGATATGCAAAGAAAATGTATGTTCTTTTGCCACCTCATCCTTACAGGTATAGTAGTCCCCCTACCTTGAGGAGTGAAGCGACAATGAGACTTGATAAATAGGTGCTAGGATGCCAAATATTGAAGTAACCTAGGGGAGTGTAATTGTCGCGTCTTTTAGCCATTAAACCTAGAGAGATGAGACCCACAAAGATTTGGGTAGGACATTTGGTTGCCCTATAGTGACATTCGAGGTTGTAGACCTCTTTTATGGAGACATTATAGGTGAGATTTATCCTATCATGATGAGATAGAGACTGACTAGATTTTTAAGGCTGATCATGGCATTTCTTTTAGGATCTCATGGTAGGTGCATGACTTTTATTGATTGAGTCAATGCATAAATTTGGATTTGAGCCTATAATTATTATCTTTGTGAATCCTTTATAATATGATATGTGTTGTTATGGATGCTTGATTGATAGGAACGTTAATAGTTTTTACATATTGTGAGATTGTAAGTAATGTGAGTATGCAAAACTTATCATTAGCTCACCTTTTCTTTTTCTTTTCTATGTTGATTGCTATGTTCTCTTTTGGATGATTGCTATTATGGCATGAGCAGAGGAGGTTGTAGGTGACAATAAGAATAGACAGTAAGAATCAATCTGATATGAAAGTCAAGATATAATAGTTATTCATAGATCTTATATAATGTGTATTGTTGATCTCTCTTTTTGTGTTAACTTTTGAGAGATTAGTTCTTTTTAGAAAAACTTAAATCAAGAAGACATTTTATGATTATATGTGTGTTTTGCTTATATGGACAAGTTGTTAAATAAAGACTCTATGGATAGAATATGATGCTCTTTTTGGGTTGTTATAAAATTTTTGTAAAAAGGTATTTATAGTTTAAAAACTTACTTTTAAATAAATATAAATTCTATTAAAACTTTTTAATTAATTAAATATGTATTGATGTGAAAGTCAAGATATAGTAATTATTCATAAATCTTATATAATGTGTATTGTCGATTTTTCTTTTTGTGCTAACTTTTGAGAGACCAGCCTTTTTGGAAAAACTTAAATTAAGGAGACATTTTATGATTATATGGGTGTCTTGCTTATGTGGATAGTGGCGGATCTTCAACCAATATTTTAGAGGTACCAAAATTTTGGTTGAATTATTTTTTTGATCCATTTTTTTTCAAAAATATTAAGTTGGTCATCTAGTTTTTTTTTTAGTTTCAATTTGGCCCTGATTCTTTAAAAATTAATGCAATTTGATATTTTTCATTAAATTTGTTGAAGCAAAGCAAAAACATTTCATCAACACATTAGCATGATGTCAATTACACCAACAAAACAAACCATCCTTATTCACAACTTCAATTTTGATGACAAAAACTTGATCCAATTCAAGAAATTAATGAAAAAAAGGACAAAAATGCATCATCTTTTGAAATATTAATATCGGGACCAAATTGAAACTAAAAAAATTGGAAGACCAACTTAATATATTTGAACGAAAACAAAAACCAAAAGAGTAATTTCAAACTTTTTAAATAAACTACTAAAAATATTGCATTTACTAATTTTATAATAATAAAAATAATAAAATTATAATTATGTTATTATTATAATTATAAAATTAAATATAAATAATTTTTATAATTTAATTATAATTAATTTTCATTTATAATGATTAAGTTTAAAACACTAATCAAATAAAAAATAGTTAAACTAAACAAATAATCATTTAAAAGATAATATTAATAAAAGAATTATTTTATTTAAAATATTTAAAAGATAAAATTAAAAAATTAAAAAGTAAATATGGACAACAAAAAGAAAAAACTTTTCTTTATATATATTGTTTCAGTTTAGATTTCTAGGATTCGTAATCCACCGAAAAAAACTCTTTATTCTCTTCTTGTCTCCCTTTTTCACTTGCCCTTTAGTCATCATTGGTCTGTCTTTTAGAGTCTTTCTCCTGATAATTGTCAGTCCAACTAATAAGCTCTGCAGCCTATCTTTCTGTGTTAACTTTGGTAACTACAGCCTATCTTTTTGTGTTGACTTAGGTAACTGTTCCGCTCGCCAGGCTTCTAGATTCATGCCTAGATTCGTGGGCCAGCTTCCTGATATTTAGGTATGTTTCCCCTTTATCTGGATGTGCTCTCTTTCATGAAAGAATCCAATATCTAGACATTTAACAATGGGCCTAATGGGCCCAATGGGCTAAACTGAGGGGTGTCCACATATAGCCTTTTCAGGCCCTAAAACACGTAAGTTGATTTTCGAGCTTGAACTTATATCAATGCACAAGTCAAGTTGAATTTCGAGCTTGGACTTATACCAGTACATAAGTCAGGTCGAATTTAGAGCTTGGACTTATACCAGTACATAAGTCAGGTCGGATTCCGAGCTTGGACTTATAGCAGTACATACATACATACATATATATATATATATATATATATATATATATATGTATAAATATATAAAAATTTAATAAAATATAAAATATATAAAATATAATAAAAAAATATAAAAAATATATTAAAAAATATATATATAATATATATATATATATATATATATATATATATATAAATGTAAAAAAAAAATGGGGAGCCATGGCCCTTGTGGACAAGTTGTTCAATAAAGACCCTATGGATAGATTTTCATGTTATTTTTGGGTTGTTATAAAAAAAATTTTAAAAAGGTATTTATAGTTTAAAAACTTATTCTTTAATAAATATAAATTTTATTAATACTTTTTAATATATTAAATATGTATCGATAAATTTATAAATTATTTTGTCAAATATAATTTCTTGTTAATTGCATAATTTTCTTGGCGACCGTTTTTCATGAAATTAATTTTATCTACAATAGATAATTTTTTTAATTAAATTAGCATGAAATTATCTACAAATGAATTTAACTTTAAAATTTACAACAAATTAACTTACGGGTTTAAGATTTGAAGAAAACTTACCTGCATATCTAAAATTCTGAAAAAAAGGATATTGTACATTTTGAACAGAATATTTTGTAAAAAAATTTCTTTTGACAGATAATTATACAAGATTTATTGCAAATTTTAAAGTTCTGTCTAATTTATTATCCATGGACAATGGACAAATTAGCTGTAGATTAAAATTTACAAAAAAAGTCACTGAAATATTTTGTATAGTTTATTTCAAATTGTTAATCCTAATTTTCAAATTGATATTGCTAATCCTTAATATCATTTTAAAAGTAGAAGAGTGTATTTTATTTTTAAGATAAGCAAATAATCTAGTACCATATTTGACAAGTCACTAGAAAAGACTATTGAGTGGTGTATCATCTGGTCGTCCAAAGCCCGACCCGATTCATGAAAATCTATGGGTCTAGTTGATATTTTATTAAGATATTTTTATATGAGATATTTTGGTCAGTCAGTTAGGATATTTATAATTGTTTTACCTATAAATAAAATATTAATCCTTAGGATTAATGAGACAATTTTCTGACTTTAGTGTTCTTTATTGTACATTAAATCAGAAAAGTTCTTATAACTTTTGTCTTCGTAAAATTATTAAAATTATTAAACTTTTTGTCTGAACAATACACCAAATATTATTCTTATTACACATCTAATCGTTTTGAAATCATACGGACGTCGGCAAGAACAAGTGGAAATTAGAAATATGTAGAAGTCATTCAACTCCACATATTTTCTACTTTGACCGGTCGAAGTATTCACTAACAAACAATCATCAATCCTTTCTTCCTCTGCTTCCCAACTACAGTACCAATCATTCTATAGTACTAAGCCATCTCATAACTTCACTCCCTAGTTAATCGCAAACCATGACGTTCCTCACTTTCACCTCCTCCGTCACACTACTCTTCTTCATTCTACACTTATTCACCTACCTCCATGCTTATACCCCGGAGGAAATTTTCACTATCAATTGCGGTTCCACCGGGAAGTTCTCCGACGGTCAAAGAATGTGGACCGGCGACGCAGACACAAAGTTCTTATCTTCCCAACATGCCACCGTTTCAGACAAGGCGACAACACAGTCTCCTTCCACCAATCAAATACCCTTCTCCACCGCACGAATGTCCCGTTCCCAATTCAACTACTCCTTCCTAGTCTCCTCAGGCACCAAATTCCTTCGCCTCTTCTTCTACCCTGCAGACTACCCTTCCTTTCCCCGCACCCAAGCATCCTTCTCCGTTCAATCCAACCAATTTACTCTCCTCAACGATTTCAACGCCTCTCTCAACGCCGACGCTCAAGCCACCGACACTATTTTCAAAGAATACGTGGTCAACGTCAACGACGGTGAGAGGCTTATCCTCACCTTCACTCCCTCGCATCCAAACTCCTACGCTTTCATCAATGGAATCGAGGTGCTTTCCATGCCAACAGATTTATATTATACAGTAGATGACACAGGCTTCACGTTCATTGACAGTAAAACGCTGTACAGCCTTGGAACCAGCTTTGCTCTTCAGACTGAGTATAGAATCAAAGCCGGAGGACAAGAAATCCCACCACAAAACGACACCGGTTTGTTCAGAGATTGGGCTGCCGAAGAAGGTTATTTTATCAAACACAATCCAAGGAATGATGATCTACCAGCTGACATGGATGGGAAAATGAACATAACAGTGAATCCCGATTACTTGGCACCAAAGGAACTGTTCAGAACAGCGCGTAGCATGGGCAGAAACGCCACTCTGAACAAAATGAGCAACCTCACTTGGGAGTTCCCTGTTGATTGTGGCTTCACTTACGTTGTCAGGCTCCACTTTTGCGAGCTTGATCCCAATATTAATAAAATCGGTGACAGGAGATTTTCCATTTACATAGCGAGCAGGTTGGCTGATGATCTTGCAGATGTGATGGTTTGGAGTGAACAAAAAAAAGGGATAGCTGTGCATAGAAACTACGCCGTTTTTATTTCCAACAATGGTGGTCAGAAAAAGTTTAATCTCTCGCTTCAAATGCATCCGGCTTTGATATACGCAGACGCCTTCCTCAACGGTCTCGAGATCTTCAAAATCAGCCAAGCCGACTCAAACAGCCTAGCCGGTCCCAACCCAGATCCGGTTCAGATTCCACAGAACAACATTCCCGGCCAAAACGGAAATACCAACAGCGGAAGCGCAACGACGATTATTGGCGCCATAGCAGGGGCGCTGTCCGGCATCGTTCTGATATTCATAATCGCTTTCCTTGTTGTGTTTTTACGAAACAAGAGAACCACTTACACTAACAGCAATTTCGAATTCAAGTCAACTATCACGCAGAATTTCTCCCTGCCGACAGATCTCTGTCGCCGCTTCTCGCTCGACGAGATGAGAGCAGCCACCAAAAACTTCAACGAAGTCTTCATCGTCGGCACCGGGGGATTCGGCCATGTGTACAAGGGATATATCGACGAGGGCTCCATTCCCGTCGCCATCAAACGGCTTAAACCCGAATCGCAGCAGGGAGCTCGCGAGTTCCTGAACGAAATCAAGATGCTCTCACAACTTCGCCACCTCAATCTGGTGTCCCTCATCGGCTACTGTAACGATAATAAAGAAATGATCTTGGTCTACGATTTCATGACACGTGGCAACCTCCGCGACCATCTATACAACACCGACAACCCAGCTATCTCATGGAAGCAGCGGTTACAGATCTGCATCGGGGCAGCGCATGGACTGCATTATCTCCACACAGGAGCGAAGGAGACGATCATCCACCGGGACGTGAAAACCACGAACATCCTGTTGGATGATAAGTGGGTGGCGAAGGTTTCGGACTTCGGACTTTCAAGGCTCGGGCCCATTGGAACTTCGAAGACCCACGTTAGCACCGATGTGAGGGGCAGCTTCGGATATTTGGATCCCGAGTATTATAAAAGATACCGTTTAACGGAGAAGTCTGACGTGTATTCTTTCGGGGTTGTGCTTTTTGAGATACTGTGTGGTCGTCCCCCTTTGATTCACAGTGCGGAGAAGCAACAGGTTTCCCTTTCTAATTGGGTGAAACATTGTTATCAAAGTGGAACCATATCAGAGATTGTTGAGCCCACGTTGAAGGAGGAGATAGCAACAGAATGCTTGAAGAAGTTTTGTGAGATTGGAATGAGTTGTTTGTCGGAAAATGGGTCCATGAGGCCGGCCATGGAGGATGTGGCTCGGATGCTGGAGTTTACTCTGGGGCTACAAGAAAGTGCGGAGCAGCGTCAAAATGTTAATTTTGTTATTCCTAACTGACTAGAGTGAAGAGTGAAAGTTATTTCTCATTCCTTAAAATATCAGAAAAGAAAACATAAAAACCGTCCCAAGGAAACAACAATAATATATTATGGGAATGGCTGGAAAGGGATCAATATAGATTCTTTATATTTCTCTGTAGATTGTTTTAAATTAAAAGAATAATTATATTTGTAAGAATTAACTTCTACAATTTTCTTAATACTAGAAAAATAATTATGTGTAAATTTAAAACTATTCATGCTAAGACGGGGAGAGATAGTAAAAGAACAGTGATATTTTTGACTATTAAATTTTGATAATTTTCTCTTATAACACATGTCATTTTTTAAATGATTTTTGAATATTAAAAATAAGAAAAAGAAAAAATGAAAAATTACTAAGAAGATGACACTGGTAAGAAAAAGTTGTCAAAATTTAATAGTCAAAAAAGTAAAAAATAGTTAACTTCTCTAATTTTCTCGTCTATCTCCCTTGCTTCTAAAACAAAAGTATTTTTTGACAAATATTTTGTTGATAAGATTGACAAAGTTATTAAATAGAATACTATTTTATTTTTTAAAATTAATTTTTTGACAAACACTTTGGTGATAAAGTTGACAAAATTACTGAATAGAGTATTTTCTTTTTATTTTTGTATGGAAGTTAAAAAATAAAGTAATAAAGTTTTAAGAGTTATTTTGTATTAAATATGGTTGTCTGTTAAAGTTTGTCAAACAAACTCTGTCAAAGTATAATTTTTTATTTTATTTTTTTATGGAAGTTACAAGAATAAATTAATAAAGCTTATGATGAATTTGAGAGGATCAAAGGAGATTGTGATGCTGTTTGGATTAAGAGATTTGAAGGATGGACAAAGATATTTGAAGAAAATTTTGTGAGAGTTTGTGTATAATGAGGTGTGAAGATAAATTTTAAAAAAATGTCTTAATATATAAATTTAGGTAATTACCATTTTACCCGTAAAGATGAATGTAATAATTAAATAAAAATAATAGAAAATATTTATTCTTTTATTATTTAATTTATTATATTATTTATATAAATAAGGAAATAAAATTTGATTACTAAAATATATATATATATATATATATATATATGTATAATAGATTAAAATTAGAAATATTGTTAAAATATGTGCTTATTTTTCTAAATATTCAAAATTAAGATTTCTGAAATATTATAAAATAATACTTTAATGATATTGTTTTGCTAAAAATTTAGTATCTTAAATGGAAGAACAAAAATAAAGTGAACTTCCTGAGTCAAAGTTATTAATTACTTTAAGTTAAAATTAATAATTATTTTAAGTTAAAATAGTTTTGTCTCTTGGTCATGGGAGTTAATATGATATTTTTAAAAAAACGGCTACAAATTGTTTATCCTCTTCATAATAAGAGAATATTTTAAATACAAAAAATAATACAAAATAGAAAGACAATAAATAAATATCAAATATCTCTTATACAATAATATTTATTAATAAAATCTTAACTAGTCACAAGACGAACTTAGACTCAATTCCTACATCCATATATTTTAGGTCAGTCTTTGGATGTCTCTTCCATCTTTGAGTATCGAGTTAAACTTTGGACGATTGGGATGGCACAAATATCTATATAGTATAGAGCTAATATATAATATATTATGAGAATATAGATATATATTATTATATGTATATAGATATAATATAGTTAACTTTATGATAAATTATTTCGGCAAGATAAGTGGTGATTTGTTAGTAAATTTTAATTAGTTTATCATAGTATTTTGTGTCTTATATCTTGTAGGAGATAAAACTTGTTTCTTAGGTTAAATGTTACCCATAAGTAGAACAAAATGGGTGAGAGTTAAAGCATTCAAATAATTTAGTATTCAAATCCAGAAATTCTCCTATGATTGAGAGAGTTGTTGACTCCCGATTGAGGGTGTAACTTATCCAGCAAGTGCATCAGTTTGATTGTAGCACAACAAGTTCGTATCCACATAGATTTGGTTTGATAAATTAATAATCTATAGTCTACTCTAAGTTTGCAATGAAACGATAACAAAGATTTAGTTTGACAGTTTGAAAATAAGTGTGAAAGCTTGGTAATGATAAGTGAGGTTTTTTTTTTAAATATGGGTTTCTTTCAGCCTTAAATTACAAGAAAGGGTTAGTTGACCCTTAAATTATAAATATAGATAAAGTTGTTAAGAAGGAGGACGACTTCTAAATTTAAGTTGGTTAGGTATATGAATAGTTTCTTTGTAATTTTTGAAAAAGAGAAAGTCGTCACACATCATGACAACTTCTTTGTAATATTGGTTGAACTGAAGTCGTCCTGACTAGCAACGAATTTAGTTATGTTGAATTTTATTTAGTTTTAGTTAATTTTTTTTAATATATTGAGAGGTGCAGGTAAAATATAAACTTAGCAAATAATTTATGGAAATTTATAAATTGTAGTCGAAGTTTGTCAGAAATAAAAATTTGGGATATTTTTCATAAAAGTATAAATATTAAGATCATTATATTAAATAATGGAAAATTACAAGCAAGATGGGAATTTCATAATATAACATATTGAAAAACTAGATATAGCAAAAACTACTGATGAAGGGACAATTGCCCATGCGATGTCCTTCATTTCTACAATATGAACATTTATTTCATTTATTAGGATTGGGTTGATCCATTCATCGTTGATAAGAGTAGTTGAAGGTCTTCCCGATGCCCTACGACGTATGTTTGAAATGAAATTAGGTATGGTGTATGTGATGTACTTATTGAAGCTAGCTGACTTGAATATTGTTGCAAATTATAATTGGAGTTTTGCCATTTTAGCCTATCTGTATCGTGGCCTAGATCACGACATTCACCTCAGCCAAAATAATATTGGAGGATATATGATTCTCTTTCTATGTTGGGCTTATGAGAGAATTACATGCATAGGTCCACATGCATACAATTTTTTTTCACTTCTTTTATTGGCTACAATACATGCACGAATACAAATACAACACTAACTATACCTACCCGATCCAAAACATATTGTTGTTGTTAAGTCCAAATCAGCTCAATAAGCATTGGGATCCAAAACATATTGTTTTTGTTTTCCTTTTCAAAAAAGCAAAGTCGTCCTATGTGAGAACGATTTCTGATTACATGGAAAGTGAAGTCGTCCTCATACATGAAGATTTCACCTTTCCTTCTTTTTTTTTACGTAAACATTAGGTCTATCAGCAACCTTAATTGCAAGGCTAAGGATCTTCACACTTGGCTCTCGAGTTTCTGAATTATTCATTGTACATATAACAAGTTAGGCTCTCAAAATGGAGGGAAGAATTCAACCATATACTGATTCAATTGTTTGTTGGATTTCATAAAATGAAATCATGTTTGTCTATAATGCATTAAAATAACACATTTGCATTAGCAAATAATTACAGAGCAATGATACTCATGATCCTTCATTGTAAATTCATCAATAGTATCAACGTTAACAACTGAAATGAAGAAATGGGATATTCAAGTCCCCAAAGAGGACATAGATTCTTTTTATTGCTTTTTCTTCTCTCAAATGGGGAAGAATGACACATTTCTTGGATTTATGACTATGATTCATATGTGTACAATAAGAATCACGAACAGAGAAAAAATTGAAAAAAAATGAAACTGTAAAAAAAAAAAAGGAAAAGTGAAGTCGTCATGTATGAGGACGACTTTGCTTTTTTGAAAAAAAAAACAAAAATCGGTTGGGTGGAGGACGACTTCACTTGTAATGTCGTCCTCCACTCTGATAACTTGATCCTGTTTGGCAAAAAAATTTCAACGGACCCTATTTTACAAATTTATCATTAAATGGACTATGTTTTACAAAAAAAAAAAATTAAAGAACCCTATTTTACAAATTTAGCATCAAATGAACCTATTTTACAAATTTAACATGAAAGGAACCTTTTTTTAAAAAAAAAAAAAAAGCTTTTGATAATAAAAACTCAAATACTCATAAACTAACCTCAACTCACGTCAAATCAAGCTCGATTAAATTTTGGTAAGAATACTAATGTTCATTAAAAACTCAATGTTCCTGCGAAGAACAAGTAAGAGAAGTTAGACACGAATATAACCTTACCTTAATCTGTAACCTCTCTATTTGGCTTCTTCTCGGCTCGCATTTGTCATCTGCTGGTATCACGGCTTGGACCCATGAGGGGTTACCTACGAAGAAGACTCCGACGATAAGTCAGCCAAAAGATTCTCAGAAAGTCAAATCTCGTGATTAAGGGATTAATGAATGTATACCTTTAAATTGTTAGGGCCCACACGTATTTATAGTTTATTAATTATGTTTGGCCACGTCATGGACTAGGCCCTTGTTTGGGCTGCAAGTGGGCTTGGGCCTAGCCCAGGCCCCCTAGTTCGATCATTGTTGGCCTTAGGGGCTTTGCTAGTACTGCTTTAAGTCTGTAAGGGTCATTAGGTCATGTTTTCTCTTCTGAAGTAGGCGGCTTAGGCCGCTTACTCTTGTCCGCTTGATTTATTTGATAACTGCTTGAATGCTTGCGGGGCTTTATGTAGGCGGGTCTGACCGTATAGTTGTGTTAGGCCGCCTAGATGCAGTACACGCAATAAAGGTTAAATAAACACAACAAGAAAATTGAAGAGTAACTACCTCGGAACAAAGTATTGTTGAGATAAGGATTTTTTTTTCCTTGCAAAAAATATTATAAAGACATCTTACATTAATTTCATAAAAAGAAAAAAATCATAATAAATTTCAATATAGCCAATATTTTTTATATACTACTACGTATTTAAAAACTTAAATATAGAAGCGACTTCCTATCCTAGAATGAAACAAGTAGTTTGTAATGGTTGAATTATATAATTAATAAAATAAGTTATTACAGGTTATTGAGATAATACAACAAATAAATTAATGTATACACTAAATTTTCATTAGTCCTTTATATATATATATATATATATATATATATATATATATATATATATATATATATATCGTAAATATATCTTTGATAAATATTACATAAAAAAATATAAATTAACAAGTGTAGTATTTGTTTGACTTATGTTAAATTAATTTTTTGACCAGAGAGCCATCTGTTGGCTTTTCAAATGACCTTTTTGTATCAATTTGTAGAAGAATATAATTTTATATACATGTACCGTATAACAAACAATAAAACATTAATTTTAATTATGACGGTATGTAAGATCTAATATTTTTGTTATGGATGGTACACTAATTTGATATTTTTTATTTTACAATTATGAACATTAAAAAATATTTTTATTTTAAAATATAACATAAATTGCGACAAATGAAGATTTTTTTTATTAAATATTAAAAAATGTAAAAAATTGAAAGATATATGATTATAATTCCTGTGCTAGGTAGCAGTAGAGTAGTCATCTTTGACTGTGAACTTTCTTTCAGGCGAGCTTCCAAGCAACTGCAACTTATGAAGGATGATAATAAGTCTGGGTTCTGTCACTCTCACCGCAAACCATGAGGTTCAAAGCAGTCATCTTCTTCCTTCTCCACTTATTCTCACACCTCCAAGCGTACACCCCAGTGGACAATTTCACCATCAGTTGCGGTTCCTCCGGAACATCCTACGACGGCCAAAGGACATGGACCGGGGACACAGGTTCAGTGCTCTTAACAAACGAAGACGCCACCGTTTCAGCCAAAGCCACAACGCAATCTCCTTCGACCAACCAGGTCCCCTACGCCACAGCTCGCCTTTCTCATTCCCAATTCAGTTACTCCTTCTCTTTCTCCACCGGAGGCCCAAAATTCCTTCGCCTCTTCTTCTTCCCCGCTTCTTACCCTTCCTTTCCACGCACCCACGCATCCTTCTCTGTTCACTCAAACCAATTCATCCTCCTCCAAGATTTCAACGCCTCTCTCAACGCCGACGCTGGGAACAAGGAAGTCATCTTCAAAGAATACATAGTCTTCGTGGAGGAGGGTCAGAGTCTTATCCTCATCTTCACTCCCTCGCAGTCAAACTCCTACGCTTTCATCAACGGAATCGAGGTACTCTCCATGCCAAACAATTTATATTACACCTCAGCAAATGACACGGGCTTCACCAACGTGGGAAATACCACGCCCTACGTCCTTGCAACCGGCTTTGCTATGCAGACCGAGTACAGAATCGAAGTGGGAGGACAAGAAATATCACCACAAAACGACACCGGTTTGTTCAGAAAATGGGCCGGTGACGACGAAACTTATTTCGTTAAACAAAATCCTGGTCTATCAGCCGTGGCGGATACTAAGATGAACATAACAGTGAATCCTGACTACGTGGCACCGGAGGCACTGTACAGAACATCGCGTAGCATGGGCACAAACGCCACTCTGAACCAAATCAGCAACCTCACATGGGAGTTTCCCGTTGATTCTGGCTTCACTTACCTCCTCAGACTCCACTTCTGCGAGTTTGAGCCCGATATTAAGGAGGTGGGTGACAGGGTCTTCTTCATTTACATAGCAAGCCAGTTAGCGGAGAGACGCGCAGATGTTATGATGTGGAGCGAGAAACGGAAAGGTTTCGGTGTGTATAAAGACTACGCCGTTTTCATTTCCAAGAATGATTATCAGAAAAAGGTTAATCTCTCCCTCCAAATGCATCCTTACGGTGATAAGACGAAATACAGCTCCGCCTTTTTGAACGGTCTCGAGATTTTTAAAATCAGCGACTCTAGGTCTAACAACCTCGCCGGACCTAACCCGATTGAGACTCCACAGCAAAAGGGAAATAGAAGAAACAGAGGGCGGATAATTGGTATCACGGCGGGGACAGTATCCGGTGTCGTTTTCATATCGCTTGTCGTTTCCTTTGCCCTCTTGTCGACCAATTTTAAGTGGAGTGCACTGTTGTTCCCAATGACCAAGTCAACCAAATACCACAATTTTTCTCTGCCATCTGATCAATGCCGCCGGTTTACCTTCGTCGAGATCAAAGCCGCCACCAAAAACTTCGACAACGCCTTTATCGTCGGCGACGGAGGATTTGGCACGTGTACAAGGGCTACATCGACGACAACTCAGTCCCCGTCGCTATCAAGCGCCTTAGACAGGGTTCCCAGCAGGGGGCTAGCGAGTTCGTTAACGAGATCCAGATGCTCTCGCAGCTCCGACACCGCCATCTCGTCTCTCTCATCGGATACTGCTGCGACAACAAAGAGATGATCCTCGTTTACGAGTTCATGGGACGTGGAAACCTCCGCGAACATCTCTACGGCACAGATAATCCCTGTCTGTCGTGGAAGCAGCGCTTGAAGATTTGCATTGGCGCCGCGCGCGGGCTAAGCTATCTTCACAGTGGCGCGAAGCACATGATTATCCACCGTGACGTGAAAACGACGAACATCTTGTTGGATGAGAAGTGGGTGGCGAAGGTTTCAGATTTTGGACTATCCAAAATGGGGCCGAATGAAATGTCGAAGGCCCACGTGAGCACCGCCGTGAAAGGCAGCTTTGGGTATTTGGATCCGGAGTATTACATTCGGCAGCGGTTGACGGAAAAGTCTGACGTGTACTCTTTTGGGGTGGTGTTATTTGAGGTACTTTGTGCCCGTTCTCCTCTGATCCACAGCGAAGAAACCGAACAGGTGTCACTAGCTAATTGGGCCAGATATTGCTGCCAAAATGGGACAGTGGCGGAGATTGTGGATCCCATATTGAAGGGGAAGATCGCTCCCGATTGTTTAACCAAGTTCTGTGAGATTGGGGTGTGTTGTTTGTCACAAGAGGGGATGCAGAGGCCTTCCATGAACGATGTCGTTTTGATGCTGGAGTCTGTACTGAAACTGCAAGAGAGTGCCGACGAATACGAAACAGAGGAAGATATTGACCGTGTGTTTGATGCCGGAGAGCACCGCAATAGTTACAAGGACAACGATAAGTTGATGTTGGAGCTTTTTTCTGAGATCGTGGACACGAAGCCTCGTTGAAGTAACCCAATAATTGTCAGGGGGTGGACCAATCAGATCACATTTTATTAGGGTATAAGTCTACTCCTTAATTATAGGCTCTCTTTTTATCTGGTTTTTCTTAGCTGTGTATGGGCTATTAAATAGTCTAGATTAAATTATAGTTTTAGTCTTTATTTTTGTAGTAAAATTTGAATTTGGTCCCTCAATTAATTTTTATCTTAATCTGGTTTTTATTTTGGAAAATTTGACTCAATCAAGTCCTTTCCGTCAGTGGTGAAGTAACAATGTTAAATGGGTACCACGTGTCACCTTCTGGATTTTTTGAATTTTTTTATTTTTTTTTTGAATTTTTTTTTTGTTTTTTTTTTTCTTTTTAT
>Ga0214545_1005653_pt1 | contig 22389 bp, 8 predicted proteins | sample CNSS4metaG_FD_160064 | JGI IMG/M metagenome (GOLD analysis project Ga0214545, IMG submission 160064) | Root nodule microbial communities from cowpea collected in UCLA plant growth center, Los Angeles, California, USA - CNSS4 | ecosystem: Host-associated > Plants > Roots > Nodule | place: USA...
AAAAATATAAAAGATAAAAATATAAAAAAAGTGATATATATATATATATATATATATATATATATATATATATATATATATATATATATATATATTATCAATTAAATAAGCATGATGTATAAACATTTGAGTTCACGAGAAATAAAATTCTCTAATTGAATAAAATTGTGTGATGTTATTTATATATTTGTCCAACGAAGGCTATATATATATACCTGGAGAGGGTTAAAAAATAATAATAACTCTAATTTCTGAATAGTTTCATTCATAATTTTTTATTTTATTTTAATACTGTTTAAAATACTAGTTTAAATTACAAAATTCTATACTTGTATCTTTCATTTAATAAATTACACTCGTATACTTACAAAAGTTTATTTGATGAAAAATTAACTAAGATGAGTTCGGACATATCGAAGAAAGAGAGATTCCACCTTCACCATCATACTATGGCACCAAATTCAAAAACAAAGAAATAAAGAAAGAACAACCTAAGTTCTGATAACAAGAAGGAATCAATGTAATGGTGGTATATTTAAACCAAAAAAACTGTGAAAATGTTTATTATATGGAAAAATCAATCCTTCAGATAAAAGTGTCACCTATTTTACATACACAGCCTTGTTGTTTTCAAAATCTAAATGTTTAATTAGGGTTTTTGATATATTAACCAGGCCATCAAAATCGAAATGCAGAAAAGGGAAAAGGAAGAAAAATTTCAAGATACAAATTCAAACCAGCTTTCTCATTCCCACAAAGACTAGCTCACAAAGACTAGCTGAAATATAAGTAGAAGAATTGAAGATTATGACCAGACATCACGTGGGAACCCTTCTTCGTTAAAATTGTAATAATTCAAGAGAGAGGGTCACAAGTCATTGGAAACTCCAAGGTTTAAATATCAAAATACACAAAAATATTTAAACGTAATAAGGATACATGTTACATAATGTAAATTTTAACTTTTTGTTTCTTCAAAAAATAAAGCATACATGTTAATTTTAATCACTAACAAATTTTGGGTTGTTTTACTTTCTTTTTTCCATAAGTGCAAGCAAAGCCATATTTGAAGTAAAATGCCAAAACCTCAACATCCAAGAAGCAAAAAGCAAAATGGTTTTCTTCTATGATGAGTTACAAATTTGAAGCTCGAGAATTTTGCATCCAAACTTGTCTGTTCATGTCCCTCTCATTGAAACTGAATCAAACCCCACATTAACAAATTAAAGTAATGGAACTTCCATTTTCAATGCATATCCAAACTCTACCTATTTGAAGCACTCATAACATAATAATATGCACCGTCTAAAATTAAAATTCTTTCCCTCAAAACAGTACAGACATTTCCCTTAGAACAGAACAGGGAGAGAATATGAGAATTAAACATGATTCAAGAGATGAAAGTTTTAATTATCAATTTCATACACTGTAATCACACATGTTAATATTATAACAAAAGGTATTTTTTTCAAGTTTTCGAAAAATAAGCTTAAAATATAACATTTTATCAGTAACACAATTTTTCTGAAAAAAGGCTTCCACAATACTGAAGGATTTTACTATTCACTAAATTACAACAAATAAACATGAAAATATTCACCGAAAAGCTGTGGATATAAAGGTGATTGAATTGATGAAGCACTACAACTTTTTCGATACAGGAAACATGACTTAAAATAGCACGTTCTTTTTTTATGAATTAAAAAGTTAATCACTATATTTACTGAACTTGAAAAGGGTTAACAGTGAAATAACTATGTTTCGTGATGAACACGCTCGCCAATAGTAAAAGTTGATTAATCACATCTTAAATTTTCAACACCTAATCATGATTGGATTATGGTCCCCATATAGGCCAACAAGTATATAACCATTATTTTCAATATGGATATAGAATCAACATTTCAAAGTTCTTCAAAAGAAAAAGAATATATTATAAAAAAACATTATTCTTAACGAGTTTGAGTTTTTTGTATAGGCAGTAGGGGCATGTTGGTACTTATTAAGGTTGCAAAGGCAACAAAGTGTTTGGAAGCCAGTGTGCAAAAAATATAAGGTTGTGGTTTGAGAACACTGTCCTGCAAAAAGCCTATATACTATGGAGGAAGTAGCATTGTAAGGGACAAAACGAGATTGGCATGGGCTGAAAACAGGGAAGCAAGGTCTACTTGTTTGGACAATGCTGATAACTACGATTATGCATGGTCTGTTCAACTCATCACAAACGATAGTAGATTGGAAAAGATACTTTTCCCTATCTTCTGGGGACTCATGACTCTCAGGTACCTACCACCATTTTTTCTTGTGGTCCACTCCATAGATGAAATGTGTTGCATACACAACACAAACATAAAGGAAGTAAATGGAAACATAAAATCAGAAGGGCTTTTGGACAATAGAAGAATGAAACAACTAAACCTAGGGAGAATATTAGGTTAGTTTGCTAGCAATGTAGAGCCAATTCATTAGAGAGTTTCCACATAGAGACTATGCATTTCTCAACTTCCAATTTGATATAATGTGTCAGTTTAATAGGAAAAAAAGTGAGGAAAATAGTAGACAAAAACATACCTTGAGATGATCAATTTTTACAATTAGAGGATCTCACTAAACTGTAGAACAAACAAGGTTTCAGTTCAAAATAAAACATCACCATACTTTAGCTACATATTACATACCTTGAGATGATCACCGGTGACCGATTGGGATAACCTAATCCCTATGGATACTTGAAATTTGTAATTGAAAAGGAGAATAACAAGACATTTTCACTTGCTTTAACTATTGAACCTGAATTAAGATATATCTCTAACATGAAATTTTACTTGCACAAGAATTGTGAAATTTCGTAACAAATTTTAGAGAAATTGAATAATTAAGCAACTTATAATAGGAATAACGAGAACCAAAAACTAACAGTGAGATAATCCTTGGCCGTTTTCACTCCACCATCAATCACACTTAACTCCTGCAAAGGAACAAATCTACCAATTTCACTCATTCAACGAAACAACAGTAATGTGTGGTTAGGATTCAAATGCTGACTTTTTCAAATGTAGAAAGCATATAGAGATGGACAGTGAGGGCGACACAGACTAGGAGACCAAGTGATCTCGACAACGAAGATAACACAATGCGATAGTGATGCTAGTAGACGAAGAGCACATAAACAACACGCGACGGTGACAACGACTTTGCAGGCGACTTCACACGGTGATAGTGACTGTTGGGAAGTGGGAGTGGCAAAGCAATGAAGAACTGTGTTGGAGATGAAAGAACCGTGTTAGGGAAAGGGAATGAACGAAAGAAATGGGAAACATGCTATGCCGGTTACAAGGTCAAAAAGTATAATATCTCTTTTAAAATTATAATATATATATATATATATATATATATATATATATATATATATATATATATATATGTATATGTATATGTATATTAAAACAAACTATTTAATGTAATTGATACTCTACACCAAAGTCAATAATTTGTTTCCCTTTTTTTTCCTGTTAATATTATATAAATTACTATATGATGAATGTCGTAAAATGTCCTGCTATAATATTTTAACATACCATAACACCACATTTATCTACTTTTCGTATAACTAAAAAAAATGAATGATCTAGAATGCAGCCCCAAGTCACGCTACCCTAAAAGAAGAACATAAACCCTAACCTTTCCTTTGCATCATTCACCCACAAATCAAGAAAACCTCAATGCATTCATGCTATATTAGATTTCGTATCAATAAAATTCATCAATCACATACTTAACATTCAAACTAAAATTTGATGATATTAAATCACCATTACAATAAAAATTTCTAAAATATAAAACAAATGCATCACATATTTTTTTTATTTTAAAGAATAATTCATTCAAACAAAACTTAAAATCTTCTTTCATAGGAAGAGATTAAACTCGTCAGCTCCCCTTACCTTGAATCCAGCTTCATTCCTAGAGTCTTCCCTTGCACAAGAATGAATCCACCTTTTGCTTCCACCAAAAAGATCTCCTCACCAGCCCTTTAAATTCTCCTTAATCTAGATTTTTAGCACTCTCACAACTCACCCAAGGAGTTGTACTTAGCTCTCTCTATTTTCTTCACTAATTTACCCTTTCCACTATCTTTTCCAATCCTAAAATTATTAAGACCTAAAACGAACTTTTATCATTAATGGTCTTCAATAGCCATTACATGGAAGTTTCTGCTCAATTATTGCACTACATTTGCCTATTGAATAATAAAGCATAAAATAAGATCTATTTCGTGTCAGCCAAAATTCGAACTCCTATCTGCCTAATACTTATAACGTCACAACACATGTTCATATATGCACCCAAAATAAATTAAATAATTAAAACATCACATTAAATGCAAGACTTGAACCCAAGTCCCCTCAAACACACCAAGCATGTCTAACCACTTGAGCTTCCATTACTCATTTTCATAGCTCTTTGCATTAATTACTTTATAGATTCTTTCCCTCACATTTATTAAAAAAATACTTATTTATTTACTTAATTTTTTCTAGGTCTTACAAATATTGTCAGCATAGGAGAAAGAGTTGAGGCTAGGATAAGGAGTGGAAAAATAGGCTTATCTATGATAGCCAATGTAAATGAATTTGGGTCTCAATATGGAAATAAGAAGGAGAGAAGAGCTTACTCTAATACACAATTCCCATGCAATCTCATTGAGGATGGTAATCATAATATGAGTCAAAACCCTAACCAGGTCAGTAACCAGAAGCCTTTCAATTTCACTAAGATTCTTGTATCCTATACTGAGTTGTTACCCTGACTCCTCTAGAAAAATCTAATGGCTATGTGTCCTGTGAAACCTGTACAATGTAACATCCCGTCAGGATATTACTAATTTAAATAGATAAAACTATTAAAAATTATAAAGTTGCTGCATTTATGAATAAACCTCATTTCCCGAAAATGCGGGAAATTTAAATTTTATTAACTTCCAAGAAATAAAGCAAACTTTATAGTTCATAAAACCGAAATAACATAATAAAACCTCTCATAGGAGTTTACAACATAGTCCAACTCAAAATAATATATAAAAAAAATATGTAAACTCCCAAGCATTCCCCATGCTCCGTGACTAAGCCTCACCGGCTCCACCTACATCAACATTCTCTTGTACCCAACTCATTCCAAACCACATTCCATATTATGACATAATAATAGCAAGACCTGTAATTACTAATACTCTTATTCCCCAACTACTTTCACCCATCTCAAATTCATGCTCACGAACCTCCCCATCAATCCTTCCCAAGTCTCGCAACTCCAATCATCTACTCCCAATTAGTCTGAAACTGGACTTAAGCCAGAGCATGTCACTCCAAACATGCAACAGTACCACCAAGCTTACTCTTCTGGTAATTTGCCAGAACCACCATACCAACAACTCCATCCATTCCTCATTCTCGAAAATGTACACTATCCACCCCAATGAATTTCCAATACCCCCATTCAGTTTAAACACACATCCATTAGCCAATTCTTAAAGCCTTTTTACACACCTGTAAGCCCCCAACAACAAACTCCATTTATCTACCCTCAACCACCTTATCACTATTCCATCGAATTCCACTCTTAATCACACTCTAAATCACAACATTTTCACACCAGATCATCTCCTAAGACCCAACCTTTGCTTTCCCTCCGAACAACTCACGCCCAACACACAGGAAAAACCCAAAACGGCTATCGAACCCGCGCCGCCTGGCGGTCACAACCAATCCTGCCAGGCGGTTCATGCAGAAATACCCAGAATAGTCACAACTTTGAGTCGCCTGGCGGTACAGGGATTCACCGCTAGGTGCTGCACCCCGAAAAACAGCAATATATGCATAAATAGATGAGCCGTCTGGTGGCTATATATAGTCCGCCAGGCGGTTTCTGGAAAATTTCCAGAATTCAACAGAATCTCAGAATAAACACAATGCATGCATAATTTAAGTATGATTTTCACACAATTCACACCAAACAACAAATTAATCGTGGTAAACTCCCCTAACCTGGATCCTTTTTAGCTTTAAACCTTGAGAATTGGAAAGTTCTCCTTTGAACACTAGTCCTCCTTGACTCCTCCCTATTCAGCCTCTCAAGTCTCTCCCAAACCTCACTCAGTTCCAGAATTTTCGTGCTCTCTTTGTAGGTACATTTTCCAGCTTGCCAAACCCTTCCCTTTACCTCACTATGACCTTTTAAAGGTGTCCTAAAAACTAGGTGATAATATAAAACGAACCTAGACTTAATTGTGATGTTAATTGCTATTCATGGACCCCTTTATGATCCATTTTCAGCCTCCTCTCCCCCTCTTGGGGGCCATTTCTCTAGGGTTTACATTAACCCTTCACCTTCATGCCAAAACCAAAAATGACACAAAAAAAATGTTGAATTTGAGTTCACCAAGATTTAAACCCCTCACCATGCCTAAGCTAAATCAATACTAAACCACCAAGCCAACTCATATTTCATGAAAACAATCATAACCCAATTATCATATTATTACACAACATAACCATCATATATTAAAAATAATAATGAATAATAACACAAAATGGCATACATAGGACTCGAACTCAAGTCCTCTCACACAAACCAAAGTACTCTCAACCACATGAGTTAGCACTTTGCCACATCACTCCACTCATAATTTAATGTCATAATTAATTCTCCCACTCGCATTTATTAATTAAGTAGTTATTTAATTAATTAAATTTCACGGGTCTTACATACAACCTCCATATCCAAAGAGTTATGATCCAGATGCAAAATGTGGTTACCATGAAGGGGCTATCAGACATTTCACTAAGAGATATCTAGGTCTTAAACATAAGGTGCAATCTTTAGTTAACTCAAGATAGTTGACCTTTGAAGAATAATCATCCAGCATCGAAGAAAATACATGAAGATTAATGATATTGTGCTTTCATTTTTTAGGATGATGAATTATTGTATGGTGATCTTGCTCGATTGTATCATGTTTTTCATCTAAGAATTCCAAGTATTCCAAGTCTCTAATCTTTTACATGAAGCAAGTCTTAAAAGGGTGTTGTGAAAAAAAAAAGAGAAAAATAAATGAGGAAAATAGCTAAATTTTGAGTCTTTTGTTTATTTCAAATTGCCAAATTCATGTTTTTCCCAAAAAAAATAACAAAAGATGAATGAATAGAAGGGAAAGGAATAATAAGGGATGTCACATTTTTTCCGCAGTTGAATGTTTAAATCCAGAATAAATAGCTAACATTTTCTTAAAACCAATGGTGTATGCATTGCTTGATAACCTTTTCCTTCCGCCATTCCTAAAATAAAAAAGGATATGCCTTAATAACACTATCTTAGCCAAAAAATAAGCATGCGTTTTACACTAGGGAAAATCTACTGAGTTTTTCCTGCTTGTGTTGGAAGGTTATCCTTGAATCCATCAAGGTAAATAAAAAAAGATAAAAGAAATAAAATAAAAATAAAAATAAAGAGTCTGCTAAACTGAAAACCCGAAAGGGTGGTTTAGGAAAAAATGGATGAAATAAAGAAAAGTGATTTATGTTGATACCCTTAATTACCCTTAATTTCATTGTAAGATTAATCTTTGTAAAAATAAAGCAGTCAAGATTCAAAATGATGAGTGGCCATTTTTCTCCCCCAATAAAATAAGATATCCATTGTACCCTCTTTGGGCCAAAATCAATGATTTCTTTCAAATTATCCCTACACAAGGGTTAACAGCATGATAAGTTCGCCTCAAGATACAATGATCAAAATGCAAAAAGAAAGATTGAAAAGTGAAAGTGATTCAAAATCAAATGAATAAGAAAAAAATATGAAGTCAAATTGATCAAGGAGGGAAGAAAGATGATAATGATAAAATATCAAAAAAGAGTTATAAAGTTGTGGCAAGGTGAAGGAAAATATACAAAAAGAAAGTAGAAAAATGAAAAAAAGATCAAAGTTTTGAGGATAATCAAGATAACATCATGCTGATAATCCTTGTGTCAAAAATGAAAACCCACAAATATTTTATTTGAGCCTTTATACCTTTTTTTTCTAAACCCTTTTAACCCATGACCACGTCACAAACCTAATAAAGTCCATTTTGATTGAAAAATGACTGTTTTGGTTTTCATAAAGGTTAATTTTGTGATGAGATTACATGGATAACAACATGGTCATTAAAAAAAAAATAAATGAAAAAAAAGAAAATGAAAAAATGAGAAAAAGAAAAATTGAAAAAAAAAAGATGAAGAAGTACAAAGTAGAAAAAAAATGCCTTGAGAGAATGGGAACACCTTTTAAACAACCAAAAGCAAGCAAAAGAAAAACAAGTAACTGGGGAAATCCTTTCTAATCCTTTCTAAATTCATTAAATCTTCTAGACAAAACTCCTATTTTGTTCAAATCCTTCTCCTTTAAAACTAGGCAGTGAGGGCCTCCCAAATGTCTCACTTTAGCCTCTTGAGAAGAGATTGATTGTGAGAAACAACATACTTACATGGTTGTCTCCATTCCCCTAAATTTCCAAATCTATCCTTCATACTTTCCACCCGTTTGTAAAATCAAGCATGTATGCACCATTGTTGTAAAAGAAAAAATCAAGCATATAAACATCATTTTGAACATTAAAATTCAGAATTTGTGGCATCTCTCATTTTCAAAAATCAAATGCTAAAAATGAAAATAGAAAAGAATAAATCCAAAATAAACATTAATTTGATGATTTCAAAGAAAACGAATTGGCTTTGTCAAAGAAGAGGAAAAGGAAAATGGAGGATAAGAAATAACATGCATCATGCATTCATGCTTTCATGCATATCAAGGTTCCTACACCCTGATCTCAACATTGTGTTGTTTTAGAAAAATGAAAAGAAAACAGTAAGCTTTTATCATTATGTCAACAAAATTGTGCTTTGAGCACAAGTCATCACACGTGTCAACATGCATCAACATACTGTAACACCCTAGGCAGATATTACTTGATAATGCAATTAAATATAAATTATGAAATTAAAATAATATATAGAAAGTTCCCAAGCGCAGGAAAAATTTAATACTTATATCACGGAAGTTCAAATGCACTTAATCATCCTTATTACAAATCCATACTAAAGAAAAACATAATAAAGGCTTATTACAAAATGTTTGTAAAGAAAACATATAGTAAATCTCCCATGGTCTGCCCACTCTGTCTCTAAGCATCGACGTTCTCATCTGATTCACATTTGCTCCCGTGTGACAAGTCACACGATCATCGTTAAACACAAACAGAAAGGGTGAGTTGAGAAAGAAAACAAACGTAAATAATAGATAATGAAAATTAAGGCCCACCCAAATTATCTTAGCCAATTCTTATTTCATTGACTCATTTATACTGTTTCACCCCAATCTCATAACCCATATGAAAAGGATCCATACACAACCTTGGTTTTTAGGGATTATCATGCTTCCACGAACCTGCCTGCTTGTGGTCTAACTCTATGGACCTCCCCACTCGTAGTCCAACTCTACGAACCTACCCGCTCGTAGTCCAACATGCGTGACCACTTGCTATGAACCTCCCCACTCATAGCAGCCTCAGGTATGAGCACGGAACATAAGAACATCCTCACTCATATCCCCACACAAGAGTACCACTGATACGGACCTACCCACGTGCATCAATCACACATTTCCAACTCCATTACGAACCTCCCGCTCGTAACTAAATCCAGCATATCCCAGACCAAACCACTAAGTCCATCCATGCAAAACCATCTGCAACGAGCCCCTACCCTTGTACTATCGCTTGGCGCTGGTTAAATATGTTTGTAATTCCTAAATTTAGATGCGAGATTGAAATTTTTTATGTCTGAAACTTTGATACATTATAGTCTCAAACTTTCAAAATGAATGGATATAGTTATTTTAAACCAATGGAATTAAATTTTATTTACGTGTTAAATGGAGTAAATAACTCAAACGTTAACTTAAAACATCGTTTAACATGTTAAAAAGTTACAAATCAATTGGGTTTTGAGGATTACATCTATTCATTTTTTATGTTCGAAGACCAAATTGTATCAAAGTTTGAGATCGAGATTCATTTTAATTTTTCGTCATATGAACATAAGTATTCACATTTTAATTGTATTTAATCCTATATTTTAAAACTAGGAAAAAAAGTAAGTCAATCTCAATGTGAAATTTTGGATTGGTTTGTGTTTCATCTAATAAAGGTAATTTAAATATATCATCTTCTTTCAATTCTCTGATAAACTATTTAAAAATAAAATTATGACATAATTTTTAACTTCAAAATGAATAATATCTTAGATATAATTACCCTAACGACTATCTCATCAAATTTGATGTTAAAACATTAATACGATGAAAATGAAATTCTAATTATAAACACTTTTTTTTCTAAAGGATGAAAAAATATTCTAAAGATGAAATTCATTTTCTTTATAGCTTAATTCAGAACTTATTTATGTACACCTAATAGTCATACTACTTAGAAGTAAAGACTAAAATTAATTTAAATATATGTTCAAACTCTAAGGCTTTGCTAAAATTAAGGAATGAATTTGGGAGAGTAGATTTACGTGCAAAAAAGGAAGTGAATATGAAGTTGTTTGTATTAAGAAAAAAATGGTATGATTTGATTGGATTTGAGATGAAAGATTGTGTATGATGTGATATGTGTGATAAATAAAAAAATATATTTTAATTGATAAAATTAGATGATTACCATTTTATCCTTAAAGATAAATGGAATATTAATTAAAATAAAAATTGTAGAAATTATGCTAAATTAAGATTAAAGTTGGTATTTTAAATTACAAAAAAAAAAAGTTAAAATTCAAAATATTATATTTAATTTAATAGGAATTTGTAGAGAAAAAAAACATTTTATATTACTTATTACAACTATTTTTAACATTATGATTATAACTATTATTACTAAAAACATATTTAACCCTAATAAATAAACAAATCCCTAAACATGGAAGTGATTTTATGTCTTTGGTTCTTCAACACCGCTAACCCATTGCACAAACTCTTGACCAAATATTGATAAACTACACCAACCGAGTTATATTTACCTAAACTATTCAAATCGCCCACAATTTTAAAAAGTACAAGAAATATTAACAAAATGTAAAACCTGCAAAAATCATTAAGACCAACACATTCACACCACTTCAAAAGAAAGTTATATATCACGGTAATAATTACCTTTTTTCACAAAAGTTCTTCTTGCATACACTGTCAATGTCAACCTCCTCCAAATCAATTGTGTCTCCAATAACTCTTTATCTCAACCCAAACATGCATCTAATAAATTAAATGCAACAACTTTAGAGTTAATTAAAAAACCACCTCTACTTTTCACCCATAAATTACATACACTGTCAGCACTCCATAATCTGCCTATAATTTCATCCAATATGAAAGGATAACATATTCAAAAGTCATACATTGAATAATTTGAAGTTATTCCATGACACTAATAAAAATTTGTACTAAGTTGGAAATTGTTCAAAAATTACAATTGAAGAACACACATATTATACCTGAAAAAGGCATTTACTGCATTGAGTGCAGTTTCCAAATTTTGACGTAATTTTGTTAATGATTTGCCATATAATTGTGTTCCAAGAGATAGGTTAACATAATTAGAGGTTGTACATTGAATAATTTGACATTTTTCCATCACACCAATAAATATTTGACTGACATCATAGTTGTCCCAAAAATACACATGAAGAACACGTATATTACGACTTAAAAATGCAGTTACTGGAGATGGAAAAATAAGAAGAATAATACACATATTTTATATTGTCAACTTTTACAAAAAAGGAAGACCCACCGTGAATGAAGAACTTTCACTACTTTCACTAGGTCACCGGTGAAGGAAAACCCACGAATAAAGAGGAATGCAAAACAGTATGCACTTACTTCAAAAAAGCCTCTTCAACTTTTACAACAAAAACAATATTTCACTATGGGTTACCACTACATGAAGACGAAAGAGGGAAAGATGAATGCCAATTCACATTAGAGTTCAAAAAACCAACCTTTCTGCTTTGAAATGTCTTGATAAATTGAAGACGACTACGTTCTACCCAAATGAAGAACTCAAGACCAGTTTCCACCATTTCGGTTTGGGGTTTCGCGATGTTCAACTACAAAAATCAAATTTCTTGACTTCGCTCCAAAGCTTTCTCTCGTTCGTAAGAAGTTTCTTTCTCTCACAGGCGCTCCACCACTCCAACACTCAAACCAAATGAATCATTTCACACGCGCCCTCATGCTTAACTCAACTGCCACATCACAACACTAAAAAATAATTCAAAAACAAAAAAGAAAATGCCAATGTAGGTGACATGTTGGTGGGTTTTAAAAATGTCATATTTGGTGGGTTAAAGTATCATTTTCTTTTTCTTAATGAATTAAACACACTTCAAAGCAAGAGTGTGTTAGATGGAATTAAAAACAATTAAAAATAAACGAGTAATGATTATTTATTACTATTATTAAAGGAATAATTATATTTTGGTCATTTTTTTGACTTACTTTTAATCCACTACTTTAATCATTCTTAGATCATCATATTATATCATTAAAAAAATCAAAAATAAGTAATTAAAGGGTGATTGAAATTGTGAGTTAAAAATTGGTAAAATAAAATAATCAAATATATTATCATAGAGTGCAACAAACTGTTGGATAATAAAAGTAGCTTGTTATTACTATTATCGGTATTGTTTTGGTCAAATAGCTAGTTGGACAAGAAAAATGGCTGTATTAATATTATAATGGGTATTGTTTGGTACAATAAAGTGTTGGGCAAGAAAAACAGCAATATGTATTACTAATTACTATTGGTATTATTTAGGTAAAATAAATTGTTAGACCAGAATAATAGATAGATATATTATTTCTATAATAATTATTATTTGGGTACAATAAATAGTTTGGACCATAAAGAGTAGCTATCACGACCAGGTGCCATTCATAAGGGTGGGTCCACAGCTACCCGTGCCGCATCTACCTGCTCTATATCTAAGGTAATATTTGCTTTTGAATTAAATTTTTTTTATCGCAAAAGAATATTGATTTAATTTCTTTATTTTTATAAATTTCAATTAGATCTTTATTTTAAAAATAATATATTAATCATGTTTTTTCTATTAAATTGGATTTAACGACATTCGAAAACGATGAATAGAAACTAGGGGTGGCAATGCGGGCCGGCCCGCCCCGTTTAGGCCCGCCCGAACAAGGAGAGAATAAGTGCTCGTTGTTGCAGATATTGGTGAAATCCGCGTCGAGAAGATCAGACAAGCAGATGATATCCCCACGTAGAATTCTGTGAGCATGTATTTTTCTTCATCGGAAAATGACAAGAAGCCGTTGTTGTTGGCATGTGATCACTCATAATGGGGGCGTTGCAGATGATATCCCCACGTTAACAACTTTTTATTCTTCCTGGGACTTGTTGGAGCGTTAGCCACTGGCGGATTTTAATGGGGGCAGGGAGGACCCGCCCAAAAAATTTTAATTTTTTTAAAATATAATATATATATATATATATATATATATATATATATATATTAAAATTTATTAAATTGTAAGTAGTATATTTTAGAAATTGATAAAAATTAAATTATATTTTTTCATTTATTTTATAAAACACAATATTTAATATTAATAGATAATAAAACATAAAATTAAATATAATAAAAACTAAAAGTATTTAGGCTTAATTTTTTTTTTGTCTTTTTTTTTGTCAAAAATTGATTCTACAATAATGTTAATTACACCAACAAAGTAAATCATCCATAATAAGAGTTTCAATTTTAATAAAAAATTCATTGATTTGTTTTTAAAAATTTAACGAACTTTATCGTAAAAGATCAAATTGTATCAATTTTTCAATAACTGGGACCAAATTGAAACTAAAAAAATTGGAGGACCAATTTAACATTTTTAAACCAAAACGTGAATCAAAAGAGTAAATAAAACAAATAATTTTTAAGATAATTTTTATTTTCTTTCTCATTATCTTTTTAGTTCTTCACAAATTGTAATAATTTCTCACTCTAATATTGTAATCATTTCTTACTCTCATATGTTTTCTTTCTATTCTTGAAGAAAAAAAAGTTAGAACTAAAGTCATTATTTTTGCTCTCATTTCTCATTTATCGCATCACTTTCTTGTCTCTTGTCTCAATAATGAAAACCATTATTTTTTATCTCATGAGCTTTTTTGTATATTCATCTTTTTTTGAATATAGAAGAAAAATAAATAATGTATTATGTATTTTTTCATAACCGATTTTTAATTATGACTTGATTATAATATATTTTTATTTTAATAATTATGTGTCTCAATTATAGAAAAAATACTATGATAAATTATTTTTTAATGTTATTTACAAAAGAAAAGTATATTGATAAAGAATAAAAGAATAAATTCAGTTTTTAAAAGTAATAAAAAAGAAACTATTGATGAAAAGAAGATAAACTCTATTTCTTCACATATTTTAAAGCATTAGACTAATTATCAATTCAGTTAGAGAATTCATTTCTTAAAGCATTATACTAATGATCGAATCTAATAATCTCAAAATTATATTACTTTGGCCCCTCCAACATTTTTTGTCAAGATCCGTCACTGGTTGCAGCACTAATGGATGAGGGAAAAATACCTTAGGCTATGTTCGCTTGAGAAAATGGATTTAGGGGAAAGTGTGAAGATGAATTTGTGTGAAAATTTGTGTAAATAAATATGTGTGTTTTTTTTAGTGGATTTAGAAGGTAAAGTAAGTGGATTTGAAGATTAATTTTATGAAAGTTAGTGAGTGATTCTAGTGATGTGATAGATTAAAAAAAGTTATAATAAATAAAATTTTAAAATTACCAAACTACCCTTTTAATAAAATAAAATTAAATAATTTTTAAATAAATAAAAAATATTAAATTTTAATAATATTTTAATTTTAATTATTAATTATTATATACATATATTATTAATAATAATTATATATTATTAATTATTATGTTATATATATTTTTATAATTATTAATTATTATATACATATATTATTAGTAATAACTATTATTATTATATATATAAATTGTTCCTGCAGAGAACAAAAAAGATCCGTTAGGCATAAGTATCACCTTACCCATATTCGCCATCTCCTCGGTTGGCTTCTTCCCCTTTGGCATATATCGGCTTCGACCCGGGAGGGTTACCTACAGAAGGGACTCCGAAGCTTAAGTCAACCAAACCTCTCAAAAAGTCAAATCAGGTGATTAATGAAGTAATGAATGCGTACCTTTAATTCGTAGGTAAGAGATTGACCTAATGTTATTACTATAAGAGGGAAGAACCATGCTTACTAATTTTTTAAGGACGTTTAACCCAATTTAATAAAAAAGTGATATTTTTTTTTTTAAAATAGGAACTTAATTGAGATTTATAAAAATAAAGGACTAAATCGATATTTTTTTACAAAAATTGAGACCAAAGACATAATTTAACATTGTTTTTTTAATATTATTAGGTAAAAAAATTATTGTTAATTAACATGACATAGGATGTCAACGGGATAGGTAGGATATGGATAGTAGCTTCTTTGTACCCTACCTGCGAGATAAATATCTATCTCGTTCTCGTCCTCGTATTCGTTTGAGTATCCGCTATGTGAGTACTCGCATAATTTTTTAATATCCACTGATATCCGCGAGTATTTAAAAAAAAAATATTTAACAATATATTTTAACATAATAAAATACAAATATATAACATTCATAAATTTCAAACAAAATTCAAATAACTCATTTAAATAGTGTAAAATGACAATTTACAAAAAAAGGAAGATTGTATTTTAAAATCAACAGATCAAAATGACCTATTCAAATCAATGTGTTAACATTTTAATCATTCCTTTACTTTTTTAATTTATATTAGAGTATAATGTGTACGCGTACGAATACTATGATACTCGTGCTCACCTCGTTAACAAAAGGGTGTAAAAATTATTCGTACCCATTATCCGCAGATATCTATTTACAATATTTATTTCCTACCTGTTGCGAATTTTATCGTGTGTAACCACAAACACGAATTTTGTTGATATCTCTAGTGACATAGATTATGGGATTTAATTTTAGTACGAATTTATATTTTTTTATATTTTTATTTTAATAAAATTTTCATATAATGAAAAATGTCTAACATAAATTTAGAATGTGAACGATAGAAGAGATTTTATTAATTTTAATTTTAATTTTTTTTTTCAAAAGATATAAAAATAATAGAATAAATTAAAATTATTTTATATACCGCAGATATATTTTATAAAGAATTAAATGTTTTGAAACAACGCCACATATATGTATTATATTTCTCAAAAGTTTCTTTTAAGAGAACCAATTGTTTTATTTATATTACATAAAATACTTAAATATTAATTTGGTTTTTATTTTCTTTAAAATTTTCCAATTGAGTGTTAATATTTTGTTTTGGTTTCAATTTGGTAAATTTTTTCAATTTAATCATTTTTGCTAACATCATTTAAATAATTAATAGAGAGTGAACAATGTATATCACATATCAATTCGTGGTTCTTTTTATTTTTTAAATCTTTTTTAATTTTTTAATTTAAAAAATTGTTCATATGTCAAAATAGTATCATGTGACAAGACAACAACAGTGTCACATATTAGTATAGTATCACGTGTTAATATAGTGTCACGTGTCTGTGTCTCATATTCAATTTAGTCTTTATTTTAAGATACACTATGTGTATGTGATGAATTTTGTATAAATATGAATTTTGGGCTCATCACTTCTTAAAAAAATTTTGTTTTAGAAAATAATATATAAAATTTTAATGTTACAAGCTATTTAAAGTTTACATTTTTCTATGATAAGCCTTTTTTAGTTGAATATAATTTTTATTTTTAAATTATTTTAAAATTAAAGTTTTTAAACTATATAAATATTTATTGTCTTTATGCATATTAAAAGTAAATTATATGTGAAGTTTATATTATAATTTTGAAACTTTATTGTCTTTCCTTTTTGGTTGAGATTTGTTCGTTTGTACCTTGTCAAGGATTAGTTTTTTCCTTATTTAATGAAATTACGCGTTGCTCCTCTACACCTCTATAAAACGGTCCCATTTTCAATTGATCACATCAATGGGCCGGGATATAGATGGCCAAATGGGTCGATATATACCCGGCCTTCTTGCCCTGCCCATGCCCCTTTTGCGCTTTGTGTTTTGTTGGACCTGAAAGCGGGCACCAAGTGGATTGGGCCGAGATGTGACCAGACCCTGCTTGGGACGGGATGATCCCGACCATCTGTGCTTTGTGGTTGGACCGAGATGGCACCAGACTACAGCTACAACAACCCCCCTAGGCTCGTAGTGAATGAAGTTTCACAAGAGGCTATGCTACATCATCTTGGGAAATTGGGCCAAGGTATTGTCTTAATGGTTGTGTGTGGGAAAGGCAAAAGCATTGTCTCGACTCGTCGTTCGAGGCTGATTGTCATAATGATGGGATGTAGTAGGTGGGGGATTTAAAGGAAGTGTACCAAAAACCGTTAGATGGAGTTGGATCCTATGGTTCGTCACTATGTAGGTGGTCCAAGATAAATAGGGGTGGGGTCTTGGTGTTGGAGCAAAGGATCCACCTAAGAAGTGAGCCAACCTTCAGTCGAGTGTATCCCGTCTGCACTACTCCAAGTATGTCATCCTCCTCTGCTTATTATCTTTCCAGTAGGCATAATGATTCAGATGAAGAGTGGATTGTGTCCAACTCGCATTGTAGTGATAGTTCTCAAAGGGATGGTGACGACTCTATAGTTGTTTAGGAGTTTCCGACCTTGTGCCATCTGAGGTACGAATGGGTAGATCCCCAAGTGAAACTTCCTTTGTCTAGGTTCGGCAAGTTTGCTGACATAGCTGCCTTCCGTAAGAAATATGATATATTAGCTGACACAGTAAATGACGCATTGTGAGTATAAAACGAGCCAAGAGTGGGGACAATGTTTGTCAAGGCCAGGAGGGGCATCCCAATAGTTGGGCGTCCCTTCAGGCGTTCTGACTATTTGCAGATACCATGGCTGCCATTGGCCCCTCTATCAAGGAAGTGTTCCTTGAGCTTAGGAGGAAGAAATTGGAGGAAGAGAAAAGGAAAACGGGTAAAAGTTCTCGGCGTCCTTCCATAGAGGTGCCTGCTGAGAGGAGCGACCTAATGCCTCCTATTGTCGAGAAGAAGAAAAGCAAGCATAAGGACTATATTGCAAGGCGGAGTACTCCCCTGCCATCTTCGCCAAAGAAATCTTGAGACACTTCGTCTGTTGATGATCTGGCGGACTCTTTGGCGACACTATTTGATACTTAACTTAAAATTAACCAAAGCATAGAGGTTTCCCTATCGTCAAAGGAGAGTGAGATTGTCTTAGCCATGCGCCTTGAGACCGTGTTGTACACGCTAAATGAATTTCAGGCTAGAGTTATGGTGATGGGTCATCATTTGGAGACAATGTTGAGTCAACTGCCAGACACAGACAAGTTAACTACTGAGATAGAGAACTTACAAAAGAAGTTAGTTGAGGCCAACAATAGGAGGCAAGAGGTTTCCCTTCAATTGGGAAATGTGAAAAATGAAAGGTCACAACTATTGGTGGAACGTAACGCATTGAAAGCGCGTTGTAGGGAATTAGAGAAAAAAGATGAGGAGTCCCATGTGGCCTTGGAACTACTAGAGAAAGAGTTGGCAACGTCAAAGAAGGAGAATGTTGTGGCAGTCGGCCGAATCTACCAATTGGAAGGATATGTGATGTCTCAGCACGAGGAGGGTTTCTACAAGGCCCTGCGTTAGACTTCACACCTTTTTAATATCAACGCAGAGGATGAGCGATTTGATAATGACAAAGAGTGCATAAGGGGACCTTCAAGGCTATTGAGGACATCCCTACTACCTCTACTCCAAATGGGCAATTGAAGCCTGCTACTCCACCAAAAATTTGATTTGGGATTTGTACTTTGTTTATGTTATGAATTTTAGTTTGAGTTGATAGTCATCCTTTGGATATGTATTGACGCACATTTGATTATGTATGCTTTAACTTCATGCTTTGAACTTGCTTTCTTATTTGGACTGTATCATTATATTGCAACTATTGCCTTTGATTTTCTATACAATGATGTGGCTAGGTAGATTTGCTTTGTAGGTGAATAGCAGTTCGAGATATACTCGGCCACATTGGCCGAAATGTACTCGGCCAATCTTGATGGGGATGTACTCGGCCACTCTTGGCCGAGATGGTGTCGGCAGCCTTTTCCCTCCTGGTTTTTGAATTTGCCCTTGTGTATTGTTGTGCGTTATTTTATTTTTTGTTGGTGTGGAGGGATCGTCTAGGGCGATGAAGCTTCCTTTCCCATAGAAGAATGCAAAATACTAGCTGATTGTTGCGCTTGATTTAAACGTGTGTGCGCTTTGGCGATAGACAATGTAATCATAGAATAATAATAATGATGAAAAAATTATGTTTTATTTATTGCTATGATGCCTCATTAAAACTTTCTTGACCAAAAATCCTCCTTAGGGAAAAAAGATCAAGGTAGGAAAGAGTACATCATTTATTACGCAATTGATTCATAAATTGTTCAAAAAGTCTGAAATTTAAAAAAAAAAGTGCTTGACAAACTAACTATAATAAAACTTGAGATGTGAGGTATTCCAGCTAGCCAAGACTACGGCACCTGATAGGTGCTCCAATATGTAACGTCCTAGCCGGAAATTACTTATTTAAAAATAAAATAAACTAAATATAATAAAAACAACCTCATTTATTAATTACTCCTTTCCTAGAACGCTGGAAAATTTTGAAATATTTATTACAGCGCAATAAACCAAGTAAAACCATAATGTTCGAGTATTACAACCGTAAAATATTTATGAAGTCAATACAATGATCCATAAGCTTTTCAAATAAAATAAAATCTAGTGAAATGCCCTTAGCGATTTTTTCCCACTCTGTCTCTAACCATCCACAAGCTCACCTGCATCAACATCTGCTCCCATGTAACGAGTTACATGATCATCGCCAATCACACACAGATAGGGTGAGCTCATTTAAATAAACCAAACAAATATCACAATAAATACAACATCTCACGATTATAACCCGTGTTAGTATTTTTCCCTTTTTCCTTAGTTCCTCAACTTTCAACCCTTAATTTAGACGTCTATTACTTCTACCCTCTTTGATGACTTCATTGATCAATCTTTGCTGCACGAGTGTCAACTCGCCCCTCCGACCACATGCCATCACTTGATAGTCCACACGTGGGAATAAATTTGTTACAACCTCTCACCGCGACACCAAGTGGAGTTCCCCAAAACGAACAGAAGTCCGTAGTTGTTCCTAGACTACCAAAACTCTATCAGATGCACTGAAGAGAGAAATCATCTGAAACCTCGTCGTACGAGCCACGATCTCGCACACTCCACTAGACTTCCTAAACCACCCGGCTACAACCTAGAGTTGCCACATGTTACCCCAATACAAGATACACTCGTATTTGGGCCCCCAATTAAAGCATTGCATCATGAACGTCATCTAAAGCTGTGTAGAAATCCTACCTCGTGCACCAACTCTGCACCAAAACTGCCTGACGCGCATCTCACGCCACTAGGTGGAATCTAGTTCCAGAATGCCTAGCGGGCATCTCACACCGCCAAGCTCCAAGTGCCATACAATAGACTCGTTGCTCCATCATCGCCTGGCGGAACCCACCCTGTCGCCAGGTGCCATTCACGACCAGTGGCCACTGTCACTCTGTTAGGTGTCTATCGCCTGACGGCTTGCCCCGTGCCGCCAGGCGCCATACCAGTAGCGCAATGCTATTGATTTTTGGCAAATCAAACGAGTCCTAATGGACCCCAACCAATTCATACACATATTATAGCACTAGTGTAGTATTCTAGTCATAGTTCTATAGTTAGTTCACTATGCACATATATAATCATGCCCATGAATCAATCTTTCTTATTATACATAGCATGTTTTCTTTCATGTACTTAATTGAAACCTGTCTTATTCCACTCACTATAATCCAACTCATATTCGTACAAATCAGTAATTAGATATCTCATGCCACCAAGATTGTCAATATTGTACACCAATTAAAATAACAAGACTGCTACCACCACAACCAATGCATAATGAGACACACACCTATTCAATTCACACAGGTTAACCTCACAATTACAACCAAATAGCATACCTTCGAAAATTACAGTTGACTACATCCCATAAACATTTAGTAACAGTTCCTACACTATATTCCACTTAACTATTTCACTTCTTTCAACCTTCTTTATTTTCTATGTAATCACATTCATCCCCATTCTTAATTACAGTTATCTACATATCAGTTTACCCAATTACACATCCCCATGGCATGAACATAACCACATCAAACTACCAGTTGTACTAAGGTGTCGCCTGGCAACAGTCGTGAGTTCAAACTCTCCAATTATATTATCAACATTGGTATTGCCATGGTTTCACACGCACACATCACGCACGGTCCCTAATTTCTCCATTTTATCATCCTTTCAGCAAAACAGCAAGCTCATCACAAATATAGATCGCGCTTATTCATTTTCAACTCATATATGAACCCTAAAGTACCCATTTACTAATTCCATTACGCGTTTTTAATCCAGTTTATGAATGGTTATGTTCCTGCAGAGAACAAACAAGAGGTTAGACACAAGCGTCACCTTACCATGTAGTCCGCTATCTCTTCAGTTGGCCTCTTCCCAGTCGATACATGTCAGCTTGGACCCAAGAGGGGTTACCTGCAGAAGAATCTCCGAAGCTCAAGTAAGTCAAAGCTCTCAGAGAGTCAAATCAATGATTAATGAATGCGTACCTTTAAATGATGGGGTCCACGTGTATTTATAGGACATTAATGACGTTTGACCATTTCCTGGGCTGGGTCTTGACTTGGGCTTTAGTTTGGGCCACGAATGGGTCTGGGCCCAACCCAGGCCCTTAAGACCTATTGAATGCGGGGACAACGATGTTGGCTTAAGTCCATCTAGGCAAGTAGTCGGTCTCTACCGGCTACTTACTTATATGGCTAATGTTGGTGATGTCCGGGTACTAGGTGGTTTCGATATGCACACTGTTTACTTGGTTGAGTTTAGCTAGGTACGGTACACCAGTCCCCCAGCCTTGTCCGATATGGGTTGTCGGTCAAGGATGATATGTGTTGGTAAGCTAGCAGAACCGGCTAGGTGTGATACACCAGTCCCCCAGCCTTTAAGTGTGGT
>Ga0214545_1005661_pt1 | contig 22369 bp, 6 predicted proteins | sample CNSS4metaG_FD_160064 | JGI IMG/M metagenome (GOLD analysis project Ga0214545, IMG submission 160064) | Root nodule microbial communities from cowpea collected in UCLA plant growth center, Los Angeles, California, USA - CNSS4 | ecosystem: Host-associated > Plants > Roots > Nodule | place: USA...
TCCATTTTCGTTTTTCCAGCACTTGTTCTTTGGTTCTTGAGTTTTCTGCATTTTTATTCGGTGAATTCAGTCCTTCTTTGCATTTTATCATTCCAGTTATGTTTAAGTCATGTTCTATGCTTTGTTTTGCTTTAATTCATCTTTTCCACCGTTTAATTGCATTGCTTACTGAATTGATTGAGTTTCTGAGCCACATCTCACAGCCAAAACACTATGATCCTTCAAGTAAGTGTGTGGATGTTTAAGGCCTGAATCCTCACTGTTTTTCATCCATTTCACCGATTGGATTGTGCTTTTGTGTGTCTAAGATGTTCTTCTATGATTCATGCTTGATTTCAGTTCATAATCAAGTTCTTTAGCTATGCTTTCCATAGAACATCTCTTACAATTTCAGAGAGCAAATCTGCTCCAGTTTTCTTCTGTTTTCTATCAAATCACTGCACGCACAGTCTCTGTTTTTTATTTTTTGTGAGTAACTCAGTGCACCAAAATTCAATCTGATTTTTGCCTCATTTAGTTAACCTCCAGACGAAAAATACAAAAAAGAATCATTCAAAAATGTTGAGTACAAAAAAAATGAAAAATCACGCAAGTTGAGGCTCATATTTCCGTTTTCTGGCACTGCAGTTTCCGAAAACTCACTGTTTCATTGCTGTTTTGTGCATGTTTGTGTGTTTTTAGTGCTCGTTTTCACATGAATTTTGGCTTGAGTTTGTACTCTATATTGCTTCATTATTAATTTGCTTTGGAAGTCAATTCATCACTTCATTTGCTACTGCTTTGCAATGAGTACTTCAGCCATATGATTGAGCACTATTGTCTTGCTGATTTTGCTGTTTTTGGAGGTACTACCTTTGATAGCATTCACCTACAACAATAGTTTACACGCGAGCATTGGCATGGCGCCATATGAGGCTCTTTATGGCAGGAAGTGTAGGACTCCCTTATGTTGGTATTAGGATGGGGAGGCAGTGTTGTTTAGACTAGAGTTGTTGGAGCAGACCACTGAGAAGGTGAGAATGGTGAGAGATAGAATGCAGGCTTCACAGAGCAGACAAAAGGCTTATGCAAACCGCAGGAGGAGACCCTTGGAGTTCGTGGCTGGAGACCACGTGTTCTTGAGGGTGACCCAAACCATTGGTGTGGGAAGGGCTTTCCGCTCAAGGAAGCTTTCTCCTATGTTTCTTGGTCCTTATCAAATCTCTCTAAGGATTGGGCCGATGGCTTATGAGATAGCTTTGCCCCCATAGTTGGTGAACCTTCATCCGGTGTTCCATGTGTCACACCTGAGGAAGTATGTGTTTAATCCGGATCATATGTTGGAAGCTGAGGATATACAGATCAGAGAGGACCTCACTGTGGAAGTACCACCCATTGCCTTGGAGGAGAGTCGAGTTGAGGAACGTAGGGGAAAATCGGTCAGTCTTGTCAAGGTCATCTAGGATCGAAGGACCGGTGACTCTACTTGGGAGTTAGAGCAGGATATGAGGAAATCAAACCCACATTTTTTTACTTGGTAAGTTTTCATTTTCGAAGTCGAAAATTTTTCTTGTTGGGGAGAATGTAAGGCCCACTAATTCATTTATGCCCTATTTTAAAAGGGGTGCCCCAAATCAGTTGGGCCTGGGGCTGGCCCATCGGGAGCCAAACACCCTAATCTGCCCTAACCCTTTCACTTCACTTTTCAGAATCAGCCTCTCACCCTCTCTTAGAGTTTCAGCAAACCTCTGCTAGGGTTTGGTCTTTGGCCCCGTCAAGCTTGTTCGAACTCATTATTTTTCCACGTAAGTTGTTCCTCATCCAATACGTTCCTTATTATAACATCGTTGTCTTGAGTCCATCTAAAGTCATTTTTGGTAACTGCGTTTTTCTCTGTTCATTTATTCTCCAGCTCACTAAACTGCTATAGGAGTTGCGGTACTTCACTGTTCGTAGTTAGGAACCCTTCTACTAGCTTATTTCCAGGTAAGGGAAGTTAGGGTTTTATTAAATCTGTGGTTTTTCGTGATTGCTTGATGATATTTCATGATTTGTTTGGGTGGCATGCTGCTGTGAGCTTATGAGATGTTTATGGCGTTAATTTGGTTGTATTGTTGGACTATTGCACGAGAGAATAGTGGTGAGCACTGGTTTTCTCGCCCAAGCGAGCCTGCCTTGCCTAGGCGAGATTGACAGAGGCTCGCCCAAGCTATTTTACGCGAGTAGTTGCTCAGGCGACCCACACTGTTTTTGAGCGACCGAACGTCTCGCTCAGGCGAGAGGGGTCTCGCCTAAGCGAGAATATGCATAAGGTTATTGTTCTTGTAAGTCGAGCTCTCGCCTAGGCGAAAGGAGCTCGTCTGAGCAAGAGACCCTCTCGCTTGGGCGAGGCCTTTCAACCTGAGCGAGGAGTTGGGCAAAAGTGTGTGACTATTTTTGTTGTTTCTTTGCTCTTGGATAGAGGCACTTGCTTGAATTTAATTTTTATGACTAAAAGCATGAGATGAATGACTATGTATGAGTGATGTGGTTCATGGATTGTGAATGATGGATTTGGTCGGATCTTGGCATGTGATTTGACTGGGAAGGTTGGTATTAAAGTGGCTTAGCATTGGTATGAGATAAGGTTCCATATTCAGGGTTTTGGGAAGAATGAGTTGGTATAGATTCAATATGTGATAAAAAATTAAGATTGATTATAAAGGTTGGCATGAGATTGATATGTATGATAAATAACTTCTTGATTGATTGAGTATGATTTGTACGAGGTCAGTACGTAAACCCATGAGCCTCTAGGTGAGACCTCATAGTAGTGCTTCAGTGGTCGGGATGTAATTCCATGACCCCTGTTAGTGGGAGTTCATGGTGGTGCCCCATCTATATAATTTGGTCAGGATTCAAGGTAAGGTTGCATCCTGACACTCTAAGGAGTCAGTTTGTCTCACTTAGAGCGGACTAACTCTTGAGCGGACTAACTCTTGTGGTGACAGTAGCAGGAGGCGTGAAACTCATTAAGGGCTAACCTTGTGTGTGGGGGATTGAAATATTGTAACACTTGTAACACTTAGCTCGGGGGTGAGCAGGAAAATTCACCACAAGTGCAAGCATTCGCTGAATCCAACTAGATTGTATGTATCCGGATGAGTCGAGTCTGAGTCTAGTGTATTGTTTGAAAAGTCATAACATATTTGGATGATATATATTGCTTGGATGGTGTAATAGCATGTGATTGCATGATAAGTTGTTTTCTACTCTAACTTTCCCTGTTTGCTCGTTTGGTTGCCTTGCGTGTGGTTCTTCTCCTTTTGCAATGATCATCAATTTATTGATGTGAGCATATACGAGAGGTTCTCGTGATCAACAGAGGAATGATGACTCTGTTGCTTAGCCCGCCTGGGCTGGTTCCCTCTTAGTGGATTCTAATTGAGGGCTAAGGCCCATGCATTGTCTTCTCTTGGAATTTACTTGAATTATTATCACTCTCTTACATTACTTTGTACCCAGCATCGTGGTGTGCCTCCATTATCGTCCTTTAAGTACTTGGGATATCTATAGGGGTGACATTATACCCGTTGATCTTGTTTCTTTTATTATATTGTGTGATATTTCCTATAATTAACTTTATTAATCAAATGACGTGTTACAAATATCATAATACAAATATTTTTATATAAACTTTTCTCTTTTAAATTTTTAAAATATAAAATAAATAGTGCATAATAACAATAACACAATTAATTTAAAATAATGACATACGTATTTAGTGTTGGACATTGTTATACTATTACCATATAATATATTTATTTAATTTTTTATCTTTAAAAATATAATCTAAAAATGTTAATGTTTTCATAAAATATAAATATTGATTTGAAATCTGTTTTAAAATATTTACAAGAATTTGTATGTTTTTTTCTTCAAAATTTCAACAATTTATATAGAGAATATATTTCAACCGAATCGTATCCAAAATTATTACTGTCAAAATTTATTAGAAAAAAATATTGTTTTTCATAAATATAGATACATTTTCAATTAGATACATTCTTTAAAGTTTCAAATACTATTATGAAACGCGCTTGAAATGTCAAATAAACTTAACAAAGTTTGATTAAAAGGACTAAATCCACGCATTTCAAAAGATGGAGGACTAAATTGGTCCAAAGTTTCAAAATGGACTAATTCCAAAATTCACTGAAAGTTAAGGGACCAAAAACATATTTAACCCATTTTTTTAAATGTCCACATGTCAACCCAATGCGTGTCATGTGTCAAAGTCAATGTTTTATATTCAATTTTGTCCCTATATTTGTTATTTTTGTTCAATTTAGTCCTAATTTTTGTTAATATGAACCAATTTGGTCCCTTTCCAAATTGAAACCAAATTTAATTTTTATATTAAAATTCACGGTTTTTATTAAATATTTTTATATAATATATTAAAATTCACATCATTATAAGTTTGATATAAAAATTAAATTTGGTCACATCTTCGATAGAGACAAAATTGGTCAATTTTAAACAAAATTAGGACTAAATTAAACAAAAATAACTAATATAGGGACCAAATTGAATATAGAACATTGACTTTGACACGTAACACACTACTAGGTTGACACGTGGACATTTTAAAAATTTTAAAAAAAATTCAAAAAAAATAATTCAAAAAAAGCACGAAGTGACATGTGGCAGTCACTGTTCATGACCGTTAATGATTTAAACGGTGTTAGCAAAAAAGGACCCAATTGAACAAAATTGACAAAAATTTGAACCTATTTGAACACAAAACCAAAATTAGGACTTATTTGACAAAACTTGACGAAAATTGGGACCAAAAAGGTATTTTAACCTACTATAAACAAGAAAACTATCATTCGATATTTCAGCATATCACATTTGTGTTCATCATAGAACAAATAAGGAATATTTCCAATTTAAAATCATTATAAATTAATCTTTTAAAAGTTTAAAAATATAATGAGGATTTTAAAATTTAGTTATTTAAATTCATATGTTTTCTTGTTATCTTTTCATTATTAAACACTAAAAAGATAACATTTATCAAATAATTGTGTACTATATATATATATATATATATATATATATATATATATATATATATATATATATATATGTATATTTTGTAAATTTGAAAATAATGAATATTTATTTTCAATAGATAAAAGATAAAATATTAGAGATATTACAAATAAAATTAAAGATTCAAAAAAATTGCTATAAAAGTAGATTTGTGAAGGTATATTTGCATATTCTTTTGCCCTTCATCTTTCCTTCATAGATTTGTGACTTTTCTTCAATTAGTATCTTCATAATGAATTTGTCTTGTGACAACTTCTTTGAAATATTCTCTAGATAACCTGCAAAAGTCATATACGAATTCATGTCTACATGCATGATATTGTCAAAGCTTCCAAAAGAAACTTATTTTGCATCCTAACAAGCTTAATATGCACTTTTGAGGGATGACACTTGTTTTTTCATCCAACCAGAAACTCCTATTGAAGTAACTCGATGGTGCAATCTCCCAATTGAATTTCATCCCATACTTGAAGAAGAATCATCATCCGAGGTGTCAAGATTTTATGTTCAAGTAACGGTTTGGTTCTTTGTTATGTGACTAGTGAGAATGAAGTAAACTTTTATATCATCAACCCAACAACATCACCTATTCCAACTCCTTACCACATTCAAAATAGTAGTTTTTATGATCATAAGATTGGTTTTCTATGCGAATTAGATGGTAATTTTATGATATATCACTTTATTGATAATTTAGTTTAGTGGTCTTCTTATTTTGACTACAAAGTATACAAGGATGGAATGTGGAAAGAAAAAGAAGGATTTTTCAGTAGTAGTAGAAATTTAAGGTTTGACATGTCTGTGCGTCACATAGGAGCTATTCATTTCATATCATATTGTTCTGCTTACTTAACAAGAAACAACCCATATTTCAGACCATACATTATGTCATACAATTTTGAGGATGGAAAATCGAGAATGTTAAGAGTACCCAAAGAGGCAAGAAAGGGTTCTCATGACAAAAGCTGTGAGATGAGAATTTTTAAATGGGGAAAAACCATTGATTCAGATCAATCCATTTGTTTGGTGAGATTGCGAAAGGGAATATTTACTGTATGAGTTTTGACAAAGTATGAATCAATTTTATGGAGAAAAATTTTAAAGATAAGAGTGAAGGCAATGGGAGTGGTGGAGAATGATCCTTCTGAAATAGTAGTAAAAAATTTTATTGTATTAAATGGGGAACTTTTGGTGTTTAGTACCCAAAAGAAGATTTACCTATATGGTTTGAGTGATAACAAAATTCATAAATTTTGGGATTATGAATGTGAATTCAACTTTATGCGCTTCACTCTTTACATAGATACCTTGCGCACATGTGATATTGGAACAAGAAATTTATCTCTACCTATAAATGTCTAACAATTTTAGTATTTTTTTCATTAATAATTTCACTTTATCATGTATAACGTTCATATTGATATGATACAATTTTTTTTTCATGTCATGTTTTTGTTTATGATAACTTATGCATATATTTTATCTATATTTTATTTCAAATTTAATACGTAAAAGTTATTAAAAAAAATTCAAAGTTTATATTTTTCTTTATTTATATATATATATATATATATATATATATATATTATTTCTATTAGCGGTGCATTTTTAGCGGTCTTATTACACGGTTACAAATCAACAAAAATTTTGTCAATTATTCAAACCGTTACAAATTTTAAAACTTTAGTTTTAAACAATGAATTTGTGTTTCATTCAGCAACGTATTCTTCTCAACAACTCAGCAGTGCACTTTTTCTCTAAAAATCATGATTATTTCTTCCTTATGCCCCACCAATCAACGCTCCTCCAGCGGCGAAGAGGTACCCCTCCATCCTACGACAACGTTATCTTTCTCTTCACCGACGACGAGGAACTTGCATCCGTAGCCAACAATGTCTTGTCTTTCTTTACGCCGGCGACGACGAACTCCTAACCCTAGCCAAAGGCGTCTTCTCTTTCTCTACACCGACGACGACGAGGAACTTGCAGTAGTGGTCCCCTCTAGTAGCAAATCCTCTTTTTTTCTTCATCAACTTCATAACAGGGTACCATTCTAATGTGATTTTGGTTCATATGGTAATCATTTTTTGTCTCGCATTGTTGTTTGGTCATTGCTTTAATCTTTTAATTCAATGATCATACTTATTACTTGAAAAACGTTGTTGCTATGATTTTTTCATTACTCATTGTTCTACCCCAAGTAGTGGCTAAATTCATATTTAGTTTTTATTTTGGATGAAAAATTTATATTATTTTGATCTTGTTTTTTCGTACTAAATTGCTTTTATATTTCCCTTGCACTTATTTTGCCTTGCGCAGACACAGAACTTAAATGTAAAGGCTTTGGGACTGGTCAACAAAATAAACTGGCCACTTTATAAGAATATTTCCATGGCTTCATCCGGAGAAGTTGTAAGTATTTGCTTTTGAACTAGTTTGCTCTAAATTTATATTTATTATATAACTTACAAAAAGAAGAAATTTAAATCTATTTGTAAAAAAAACCCAAGTTTGTCAAACTTAAGATTCTTTGTAGATGGCCAAAGTGTCTAGGACATGAACATTTTGAAATGCTTGAGCAAAAAGGTTCCTTAACTTCATTTATAATGGTACAATATTTGAAGGGAGTAATTAAAACTTACAAGATCCCTTGATCGTAGAAAAGAAAAAGAAATCAGATTTGAATATGATATAAATGAAACAATTGTAGAAAATGTTGGACAAATTCAGATAACTGAATTGAATCCCACACTAGTAGTACATGTATAGCAGGGTTTTATCAAAGTCATTAGTTATTCATCAGTAAGCACAACCACTCCTAAATATGTTTTGTCAAAAGAAATTGGCAATCACTTTTCACTTTACTGACTCTTGGAAGTAAAATTGCAGGCATCGATACCTGGAAGTTTATCTTTAGTTAACTTGAAGATTGTCAACAGAATGGCTGAAAATTTCTTGGTCTATCTTGAAGAGCATGTTATTTGGTTTGTGGAATGTTGCAGTGATTTGGAGTTGTCAAAGACACTCTTCTTTTTTGTTCTCTTGCAGTCTTTTTGTATAAAACGAAAAGGTTTGCTTTCTCTTTCTTTTTTTTTTAATTACATGTTTTCAGAAATAAATGTTTTGAGTTATATCTTAGCTTTCCTTAGTTGTAGTTTGTTTCTTTCTATTAGATGTTTGTCATAAACTTGTAATTAATTGACTTATTTTTTTTCTTATGATCAAAGAGTAAGACATTTGTGCACTATTTGAATGTCTATTTCTTATTCTAAAGGCTGAGTGGGAAACTTCAGTAGCTGCTGATGTCGTATTGGATGAGGTACGTAGGATTTACTCGCATGCAGTTTTTCTTAGTTCACTAAAATCGTTGCTTTCAAATTTTATAGGGATGAAAAATAAAGAAACAAATTTTTTAGGGAACTAAAATCTAAACTTACTAATTGTACCAGCAATAAAAGTATATTTAAACTTAAAATTATTTTAGGTTACTATATTCTTATGTAAACATATTGTCAGCCACAATCATAAAATTAGTAGTTTATTCTTGTACTAGGATTTCTCCTTAGTTTATTCACACATTAGTATTATTATTTATAATGAATAATAATAGAGAATAAAGTTAATATGAAAAATATTTGGTAAATTGGTAAGATATTTTGCTATCTACCATATCATATCTCTCTCTTTAATGTTATATTTAAATCCTATCTCTAACATAATTAAATCATATTTCTAACAATTATGTTATAGTTTAGATATTGGACTTCCATCTGGAAAATCACTCTTTCAACTTCAAGCTGAGAGGATTCTGTGTGCAAAGACTAGCGGCTCAAGCTACAAATGAGATTAAGTTCCATTTGTCTTGCTTCAATTTCTTCATGCATTCTACTGTTACATTCTCATCAGTTTATGTATTGTTGATTCAACTTCTTCGCTATAAATACACTGGTATATAATGACTAGCACTGATGAGGCAACACGCAAATTCTTTGAAAGCCATAAATATTTCAGTCTCGAGGCTGAATAGATAAGATGTTTAAACCATTTTCCAGCACAATATTAGTACTTGTTTTACCATCGTTTACTTACTATAGAACTCACCTCTTTGGTATAGGTTATCTTTTTCCAACAAGGAACAATCCCTTGCGTTTCTAAGGATGGCAGATTTATTATGGAGACTCCATACAGGGTGTGCTTTCATTTTTGGTTTCATAAATGGATGTTAACTAAAACATTGAAAAATGATGGTACTAAGAACTTAGCATTCAACCTATTATTGCTGATAAATAATTTATTTATTTGATCGTGTTATTATGCCATGAGTTAGAGCAACTTGTGCATCTCTTTAAGTATTTCAAATTTGGAATTTGGCTGCTGCTGTATATCAGTGTGTGCCTAGTTCACGTTGGCGTGTCCTATAAAGTACACGTAACAAATACGCTTATATATTTAATCTATAGTTTCCTTATTTTTTCTGTTTTTTTATTCACTTTTATATTTAAAGAATTTTACTAATAGTTGTTTTTTCTTGTCTGTGTAGGCAAACTGGAAATGTATACAAGAATGTGCAAAGGAAGATTGAGAGAGGACTTTCTTTTCCCACATGTATATAAGTAAACAACTTAGTCTGCCATTTCTCTCCACTGGTCTCCACTGGCTAGTGATGAGGCAATGTTGGAAGAAGGTGATATATTCAAAATGTAAGATTAACTTGAATTTGTGATGTGTGGATGGAATATTGGGTTTGTGGTTCATGTGTATTATTTGGAGGAATTTAATTGCTCTCTTATGTTCCTTGTTGATTTTGATCTCTAAATGATGCAAACTATCATGTCATGAGTTATGGATAAACTCCGATAAAGCTTATTTGTCATATTTACACTGATAGAGGTATTTATGGTTCTCACATGGACTTGCCAATTGAATGCATTGCTCATCTTTGGAACTCATCTCGGTTGTAGTGTGTTGTGCATTCTACAATTTTTTTCTGTATGATGAAGAAATCATAGACTATGGATGCATTATTTGAAAGATGCACTATTTGAAAGCTGATTATTATTTATCCATCATATTAGCTTGCTCACCCTTTTCTATTGACAGTAAGCTTGATTCTTGGACTAGTGCTTAATGATTTTATTTGATGGACAGGGATGTTGAAGAATTGGCTGAAGTTGAAGCTAAATTGGTTAATATTTTACCTCTCTTTTTTTGTTTCTTAGTACATCAATCTCAATCTCAATTTCTTTTATTATTTTCATGTGATCCATATTTTATTTTTATCCAGATTTTAATTCAAAAAGGTTGGAAAGCACTTGTGTGGTTCAGATCCGTTCACCTTGACCCTGAAATATATCCTAATCCAAAGAAATTTAACAATTATAGATGGAATGTAAGTTGTCAAGCTTCATGTTTACCTCTTTTGAACTAAGTCATGGATTCTACACTTTTATATGTGCTTTATGGTTTAATTTTGAATTTGGTGATGCTTATTCAAAAAAATAAGACAAAGTGCAGAGTGTGTGATAAGAGGGGCATATTATGTTATTAGCAGGTTAAACATATTTAGGAGCCTTCTCCAGTAATATCTAATAGAATTGCTTTTAGTTATGCTATTTATATGCCTGGTATTCTTGCATTAAGGAAGTAAAAACCTTTGCTTTGTAAGCCTTTTATATGTTTTAGCTTCATAAAATTGAGACAATTGCTGACAGGATACGCATACCATTGATTTTGGATATCAATAAAGTTGTGGCTTAAAATATATATTAGTGACCTCAATCAGTAATTTGGATTATAGTCTCATGTCTAATTACGTAAGAACTTGTATTGGATTTGATAGCTTAGTGGGTTTAAAATTTAATGTCGTATTTTCTCCCTTATTTAGGATTTTTTTGCTATTGGCTCGTTTAATATTCTTTTTGTGATCTTGTGTTAAGATTACATCTTTTGAGTATTAATTAAAAATACCTTTTATATGTATTAAACTCTAACTATTAATTAAAAATATCTTTGATGTCTATGAAACTGTAGTTATAAAATAAAATATAACTTTGACGTTTATAAAATCATAAACATACTTGTGTTTCCTATTTTACATCAGTCTTAAGGTTGTGTTTTGTTGGGTATTTATGATACACCAACTTTACATGCGAAGGAAAAATTATTTCTGAATAAGGATGACAAATATATTTGTAGCTTTTGCTAGAAATATATCTTTGGTGTTTCTTGTACTTTTGAAGGGAATTATTCAAGGTAGTATCCAACACAGTCCTAAGGAACCACAGAGGTTGTGATTCAACATCATACCAAAAAGATTCAACATACTTTAACTACAGAAAGACACACAAAGGAGACATTTGATTGCAAGTGGCTAGTTGTTATGATCCTCAAGGTAGCATCCCCATGGTAGTATCTCTAGCTTTCGGAAATTGAGCAACTCACCATGGATATTCAGATTTTAATTCTGAAGATGTAAGTATTGTCTTTTTATCGAGCTAACAAACTTCAGTTAGTAAATTGGATTAGTTTTCCTAGAGTAGAATTTACTTTTTTTAAAGAATTAATAATAGATTTTGTCCTAGAAGTGAATTTGTAGTTGAGTTTTGGTTTATTTTTTCTTTATTTAGACTTGGTCTTTGCAAGGAATATAGTGGTAAGTAGGGATATTTTAGTGTATGCTAATGGAGACAACTTTATAGTGTGTATTGTACCCTGGTGTTAAGTTTTATCATTGTTGAGTAAATTAAGAGAATAAAGTTACTATATTTGGTGGCAGCTTTTACCATAAAAGATGTTATATTTTGTGGCGATTTTTAACCGTTAAAATATGATGTATTTTGTGACGTTTTTAACCGTCAAAATATGATAGAATATAATTAAAAATTAAACTATATTTGGTAGCAGTTTTTAACATTTTTGTCACTAACAATACCAGTAGTTAGAATATTTTTGTCACAAACAGTTTTTGACATATGTTATTCTGACGGTTTTTTAAACCGTTAGAAATATCATTTATGGCTGTTTTTAACTGCTAAAAATTATAATTTTAACCTCTAAAAATATATTTTTTTTATTGATATATATATATATATATATATATATATATATATATATATATATATATATATATATATATATATAAAATTTGAGATTCCAATTATTGCATAGTGTCATGCTGTATTAATCAAATTATAAAGATGCAGACAAATTACCCAAAAAAAATACTATATACTATCTATTTTATTATATTATATTATATGTTATCAACAATTTAAATTATATATTTATAATATTATTGATGATATTGTTTATATTTTAAGATTTACTTGATAAATATTGGTAATGACTATGATAAGAACAATTAGTATAAATATATATTTCATCTAAATTTTACTCAAAATTATTATCTTAACGAAAGCTATTAAAAAATTGTTCACAAAAATGTGGAGTCTACAGTTTTTTTTTATAATTTATTTAGTCATATATTTTGTTATGAAAATCTTTAACTAATGACGATAACTATAAATATGATAAAAATATTATTTAATATTATGATATTAAAATACTTATTTTTAGGCAACACTGTTAATATTAAATTAACATGAATTTAAATTTATTTTAAAACTAATATAATAATTTTTTTTTATCTTTTCATTTTGTGAAGTCTTACAATTTAAATAAATATCCTAAAAGTGATTTCATATTTTAAAATTTAAAAAACTATTGTAAAAAAAACTAAATTTATTTGATTTGTGTTTGAAATGTGTAAAATTATAGAAAAAAAGACAAATATATTTTATTTTAATGATTTTTGAGTTTTTATTATAAAGAAGAATGATTCATATTAATAGAAAAATCACTAAAAAAAAACAGCTATTATCGATGGTCTAGGTTCGTCAATATCAACACATCCATCGGTAATCTAATTTTTTCGACGAATTTCTGACAAGCCAAAATTCGTCGGTAAAAGGGGCGTAGCTAATATTTACCGACGGATAATGTCCTTCAGTAATTACCGACGATCTTATCCATCGATAATTTTCGAAGGCCTGCATCCATCGATAATGCCATTAGTAATTACCGACGGACACTATCCGTTGGAAACTTCATGATTTTGACGTATCATTTTCTGACGGATTTGGCGACGGAATCATCTGTCGATAATTTCATTAGCATTTTAAAGTGCATTTTGTTTTTGCACAGCTCACAAAATTTATCAAACCTACAATTTCACAAATATAATTAGACTTGCCAATCTTATAATTATATCCCTAGCCAATCCAAATAGGTATCTTATACAGACATCACACACATATATTCTAAGAGTCTACATATGAAAGTGAAATAAAGGTAAACATCTATCAAGAACAATCTCATAGGTTATGTTTAACTAATGTAAAAGCATACATAAGTAACAAACTCAATATAGAAAAAATTCTTAATAATCTACATAATCATATGAATGATTTTCTTCTGCAGAGTCTTCTTGTTGCTTAGTTTGTGTCTAGACTATGGTGGACTGGACTAGAGTGGCCTGGACTAGAGTGGATTGGACCGGAGTGGGCTGGACTACAATGGGTTGTTGTTGGGGCGGTGTTGGGCCGGACTGTTGTTGCTGATACGGTTGTGGGCATCAACAGGTAGAAGGCCATGACAAGATTTTGGGCATCACGGCCTCCTCAGCATTGCTGGAAGAAGATGCTTGTTGTTTGTGGATACCTCTTCCAGCAGTGAAACCTTTGTCAAGTTCTCCAGTGCCATAAAGTCTTCCTTTATTTTTTCCGCCGACAACATCAACCCGGCACTGTGTCTTAATGACGTATTCCTTATCAGCATCATCATTATGCTCTGACGCATCAGCATGAGACCCTTGCTCAGATCTGACTTGTGAGAGTCTAATTGAAAATTCTTGTTGTTAAAGAAAACAATGACAAATTAGTTAAATAAGGTACGACATTTAAGTTTAAAGGAAATAATAAATAGTAAAAGGATTTCCTTACAAGTGTTCTATAAGACCTTTCATCAACAAACTGGCCACATCCCTTGTGAAGATGAGTTTGGTAAAATACCTCATCAATATATGCCTCTCGCCCCACCTCTTTTGCCTTTAACAAAATAAAGAGTTATATATATATACATAAGTTTTAAAAGAAGTAAATTATATCATAATATGAAAATAAAAAGAATTAAGGTTTATACCATACGAAGGGCATGCTCATGAGTGATAATGGAACTACCTGTGTGTAGGGTCCCACCCTTTTCTGAAGCTCTATTCCTCTGGGCTGTAATACATTTATTGCGATAAGAAGGAGAATTCCAATGTTCTAGCAATCGATTCCAGATATGGTCCCCAATCTAATAAGGGCGCTCTTCTGCAATCCGGGCATCTCTAAACATCTCAGATAGCCTATGAGATGCTCTGGTGTGGAATTTTTTTTAATTTGACCTTCGTGCTCAAGTCTCCACTGAACCGACCTCTGTAATAATAAATCAAGTACATATGATCTTAACAACACAATATGCATGGTATTTAAAGTCTAATAGCAATTAACATCTATTTTTCATTTGAAATACATACATAAATATGGAATGAAAATAAGTTTCATGACGTTTTACCTTAAATCGTTGCCAGAAAGGTTCTTTCTCTTCTAGAGGTATGGCTCCCCATGATGGCCAAGGTGATAACGCTGTCGTTAAGCGATCAAATTACCACTACTTAACTTTAGCAACCTCAGTATTGCCAAGTTAAGAGTGAACAAACTAGTTAGGGTTAAGCTAACCTTGAGTCGTCTCTTAATGAATACACAATTGATTTCAAATATTTAAGTTTTATAAAAATCTATCCTAAATGCAATTAAAACTAGTAATTATAAAAATATGGATTTTTGATATGCAAAGAATGAATGTCACATAAATAAAAGATTGTAAACACAGTAATAGAAAATAGGTCAATTCCGCTGCTTTTTCAAAATAGGATTCTTCATCGGTTATCTAGAGATTATTGTTGTTGATTTACAAATCAATCAATGTAAAGTATCAATTCATTTATTGACATTCTCACTTTTAATCAAAGTACAATCTCAATTAAAAGTGAGAATTTTTAGATTATCCATAGTAAATTCAACCAAAGTACAATCTTAATTAAATTTTACTACGCCTAATCATGTATATTCCTTTGTTTCCTTACCACATAGAAAATGTAAGACCCGCGAAAAATTAAACAGTTAATTAAATAATTATTTAATAAGTGCGGGTAATAGAAGCCCTTAAGGGATTTAATGCAGAGATCTATGATGTGAAAAAGTACTAGTTCAAATGGTTGAGAGTACTTAATTGTGTGAGAGGATTTGGGTTTGAGTCTTATGTGTGCCAATTGTGTGTTATTTTAATTTATGCATTGTTTTGGTGATATACTTGAATGCTATACGTGATAATAAAATCCTAAAATTGTAGGAATTATCACAAATATGAATTGGTTGATTTGGTTGTGCACTTGCCTTATGGTTGAAGGGTTGTGGGTTCAAACCTTGTTGAGAATTAATTAACTCTCTTTTTGCCAAATTTTCCTTTGGCATGAATGTGAAAGGGTTTAGAAACCCTAGCAGCCAATAGAGAGACAACTTGAGGGCTGGAAAACACTAGGTTATTATTTAATGATTAGCCTTAATCACCATTTTAATTAATTTTCGTTTAATGGATTTAAGAGGTAATTGAGATAGCATTAGCATTGAGAGAGAGAGAGAGAGAGGAAAATATGTGAAAGTAAGGCCTAGAACCTTCGTGTGAATTCTGGAACGAAGTTGGTTAGAGAATTCAGACTGGTGGGAGAGAAAAAGTGGAGTGGAAACCATTGTTGGGAGTGCAAGCAAAGGACAAGGGTGATTTTGGGTTAGGGACATATGAAGTTCGAAATTGGAGCAAGGAATCTAGGTAAGGGGAGTTGCTTAAAATGTTTTATTCGTACCTAATGTATAATGCTTGATTATGATCATAATTGCATGAAATTCCTCTATTTTCGCTGTTTTTCGTGAAGTTTCTGGATTCCGCCCAGAAACCACCTGACGGTAGGATGTGTGCCGCTAGGCAACTCATCTTCCCTGCCCAGTTTTGTGGGCTCTGCTATGAACCGCCTGGCGGTGGAGGTGAAATTGCCATGCGACTCATGATGATTGTTGCGGTTTTTGTGCAATTTGTGATTTCCTGCGATACTGTGATTCTCCATTTAGAATGGTGTTTCTGTCCATGTGTGTGATGATGTTTAATTATTATTTTTATGATGCTTGGGAAATAAGAATTGGAAATATAATTATGAAGCGAGGGTGTTAGATTGATGAATGAATTGGAATTAAGAACAAATCGAGGTTGAGTTTCGTTTTGGGTTTGAATGAGAATGATGTTGTTATTTTAGGCACTTGTAATTGGAATAATCATGAGCTGTGGTTTTGGGTATGAAATATTGGAGTTGGTAGGCTATGTAGAGTGGTGTCGTGGCATAGAGGAACCTCGTTTTTCCAGGAACTGATGTGCCGCCTGGCGGCCAGTACCATGCCGTCAGGCGATAATAGTGAACCAGCACTATTCTGGAAATTTTGTGTCAGTGACTGCGAGAGATGGTGCTAATGAATCGACTTCAGGGTTGGAGCAAGAAAAAGTTGGAATTGGAGGAATTAAAGAGTAAACTATGATGGAGGTTATTATAATTAGGTACGTGAGGGGTATGATAAAAAGGGTAATGAAGCGTAACTGATAAGGGTTTGTTAGGAATCAATACTCTGGTAAATATGAGGTATAGGAATTTCAGATGTTGATGCAGGTAAATTGGCTATAAAGATAACTGTGAATGTTTAATGATCAATCATGAGACTGTGTGGCTTAGAGTGGAGTAACAAATATTAAAGTAGAGTAGTGGTATTATGCCAAGGGTAAGCTAACGGGTGGTCCAAGTCCTTTTGTTACTGGATTGATGGTGTTATGTTCCAGGATTTAGATAGACAATAGAGAATGAGAAAAAATTGGGAAAATTCCATGCCTTAAAGAGAAGGATTTGGGGTTTTGTTTTGGTGATAGGCAACGAAATCATACATGAAGGGACAAGTTACTAAGAATCAGACCCTAAAGGATAAGCATACAAGTATAACTTTGAAGGTAGTATAAATATGTATGATACTGGGTTGTAGAGGAGCTAACATAGTAGCTGATACACTACTGGTATAGCACTTGGCTGCACGGGTGTGGCCGCCAGGTGAAAGACTACTTGGGATGTGCACTACAACATGAACCGGCTGGCGGCAGGGTGCGCCTCGCCAGGTGATGTTCGTGTAACAGTGGGGCTGGAATAGACGTAGCGTCTGGCGGCACGGAGTGACCCGCCAGGCGGTCTGGGCAGATTTTGCCTGACGACGCTCAGGCCACGCCAGGCGATAGCGTTGTTGTTCATGGCTTGTTGGTGTAATGTTTTAACTCAATGATATTATACTTGGATTGGGAGATGCTGTGCCATGAGCGAGTAGGTTCATGGATGGTGGTTAACATGTGATGATATGAGCGGGGAGGTTCATATCCAGTTACTCTCGCGTGGGGATACGAGCGAGGTAGGTTCGTATGTTCCGTGCTCACGCTTGAGAGATGCTGCGTGCGGTGAGGTACGTGGCTGGTGGATCACATATGTTGGACTACGGACGGGTAGGTCTATAGAGCAGGACTACGAGCGGGGAGGTTCGTAGGGCAGGACTACAAGTGAGGAGGTTCGTCGAGGCAGAACCATGAGCGGCCAGGTTCGTGTGAGCATCATGTTCTCGAGTCCAAGGCTAACCATTTTGTGTGATTTTAAGACTGTGAAGTCTTGGGGTTAAGGTCTTGGCCAAGAACTAAGTAGATTGAATAAGATGGGTGTATGACTTATATTGCATATTTTATATGTTATTTTTATTTTCTCAACTCACCCTTTTTGTTTGTGTATGGTGATGATCGTGTGATTCGTTACACGAGAGTAGATGTTGATACAGGTGATGCTAAGGATGCTCAGGCGACGGAGTGAGGGCTAGCTTGGGAATTAGAGCTAGGAGATTTTCATATATATTTTGTTATGTTTTCGTTTATGAATAAGAATTTTGGAACTTGTAACACTTTTGTTATTTATGTTATCAGTTTTGGTGCGTGTTTTCATATTTTAAATTTTCTCGCGTTTGGAAATTAATAATATTGCGACTTTTGATATTCATTTTTTTCTTTTTATTTATTTATTTAAGTAATATTCCTTAGGAATGTTACAGAAAACTTAATTAATCAAAGTAAAGTCTTGACTAATTTTAGTTAAAGTGATTACCTTTAATCAAAGTACAATCTCAATTATTGGCAAAAACTTATTTAATCAAATGAAAGTTTAAATAAAATCAAAGTAAAGTCTCAATTAAATTTAAAAACCTTTTAAGTCATATGATTAGCATGCGTGTAGATTTAAAATCATTATTTTCTATTCAATTAAGAAGCAAAAGACATAGATAAACAAAAACCACAACAATAATCAAAAGAACAAATAAATTAATTCATCTAACCTCAAAATCCAATTAAGAAATTATAGTGGAATCAACCCTAAAATCTTAGCCCTCCATGGCTTGGATGGAATACATGATAATATGATGAAGGAAAGAAATGTAAAAAGAAAGGAAGAATGAGAGATATGGTGGAGGACGGTATCTGCCAAAACCAAAGAGTTGTTAAGTCTCGCTCTTCTACTCCCTTATGCCTCTTTATATAAGTTTCAATTGGACTTGGACTTTATCTATCGGTTGCTAAAGTCTTTTATCTTTATTTAATTAATTAGCAACTTAATTTCTGTCCAATTTCCAATTTTGTCCAGAATTTTTATCTTTATTTTAACCATTTTTACAATATTGACCAGAATTTTACCAAAGTTGATTGTTGCTTTGACCAATAGACCTATTGACCAGTTTGACTATGTAATAGCAGACTGACACGTGGCAGAGTACTTTCTCTCTCAAAAATTAGGGTTTCTGCAGATGTAATGGAAGAATGAGGCTGACGGTTGTGCGGTGCAGATTTCGACGCGATTGGCGGTGGCGCACTTGCTAGCTCACGGTGCAAATGCAGCAGCGTGAATTCCCGGATTCGTTCTCCATTCTGCATCAGGTCATGTGTTGCTCACAATGCTTTGCAGGTTTGATGGTTTTGGCTCGCGTGGCTGACGGTGGAAGAGCGGCAGCTGCCGGCACGAGTGGTCATGGTGGCACGGTGGCTGAAATTAGGGTTACGGTTTCATTTTGGGAGATGGTGACGTGGCAAACTCCGATTGGTCAATTTGGTGAGTGGAGGACTATGACATGTGTCATCATGTGGTTGGACAAATTTAGAAGGTGAGGATTGCCATATGGCATAATCTGGTTGAGGTGGGTTTAAATGGTAGGAGGGGTGCAACTTAGTAAAAACTAAGGGTGCAGAACATGTTTTTGTGGTCCACTTGCATGAGGAGTGTGTAAATAAAAACTAGGGGTGTATTTAGCTCATAACTATTTCTTTCCGAAATTTGCTTATTTTGGACTTATTTTGTAACTGAGAATATTTCAAATCCACACTTTTAATGACCCATATTAAACTTCAGTTGCATTAACAAACGTTAGAATATCCAATAATATTTTATGCAACTAAAATCAATTTTTACGTCATTTTTAACTTATGTACTCAATAAATCCAATAATCACAAATCCTAATTAAATCAATCCTTAAACACAAAAATTCTATTAAATCCCTAAAGCTGAACATTAAATGAGGGCAAAAATTTGAACTCATCACATAACCACACTTATCCTTTATTCTGAGGTATTTTATTCCATTTCTTCATTGGATTAAAGGAATGAATACAAATGGAAACAAATCAATTGTCTAGAAATCATGTTGTCATCCACATACAAACGGAAAGATTCTATTTTTCACACATGAGTTAATCTTTTGAGTTTACAAGATAATCAAATATGAAAGAGAAACACTCAAGTTAAATGTATATTTTCTCACCAAAATTCGCTCAAGTGTTTTGGTTTGTGTTTCCACTCAAAATACCCATGCAAGTAAGTACTCCCAATGCTTAACAAGACTCTAATATTCACAGCTTTTAGAAAACATGCATTCAAGGATCATGAGGACTTTTCACAAGTTATAACAGGGCCAAGGCAAAGGTAGGAAACTTTTTTAGGATTTTAGTGTTTTTGAAATAGTAAGGTAGAAAGAATTATGGAGCATACTCACCCCCACACTTTATTTCTCAACCAATTTTAACATAATCCACTAGCTCCTTCTTTCTTCCTAAGGTAAGGAAAAACATGGTCTTTTTCTTTTTAAGGTTTAGCAATATGCTAGAAACAAGAAAAATAAGTTTAAAGCTCAAAGGGTTTACAAATGGATCAATGTCATGGTTAGCTTATTTGGCCAAGTAGCTAAAAACAAGAAATGCCTTAGTCATATCAAATCATGCATATTCACCTAGGAATGACACATGGTAGTCCATCCTTTACAATAAAGGTCAAAACTCTTTCACAAAAGTGTGTGGTGTGGAGGTAGGTGGTGTTGGAACCACAGTAGGGTGTGGTGTAGGTACCACAGTAGGGTGTGGTGTAGGAACCACATAAGGGGATGGTGACAGAATGGATGTAGATGGTGTGGTAACCCTAGCAGGGTGTGGTGTGGCTACCGCAACAAGTGATGGTGCCTGAATGGGCGTACTCTGTGGTATTTGGCCAGGAACCCTTATGGTATACTATGGTGGCTGTCTTCTTGGCTTTGTCTTCTTCTTCCCTTTATCAGAACCAGATGGACGTCTAGGTGACATTGCAGCAATCAAACTATATAAAACAACAAAATTGAACATCAAAATATGAACAAGATAGTTATTTTACAATTTAAAATGACAAGTGTAATTTCACATTACCAACCACAAAATAATACTTTTATAAGTGATATATTTAAAGTTTTCTAAAACATAATTAATGAATCTTTGACATAAATTTAACAATTACAACATCTCATAACAACTAAATAATTCAATCATCGTTGTCATCCTCCTCCTCCTCATTTTTGTCATGATCATCATACTCGTCGTCGTTATCATCATCATCATCCTCATCTTCTTCTTCTTCTTCTTCTTCTTCTTCTTCTTCTTGGTCGTCTTCATCTCCTTCGTTGTCTTCTTCTTCTTCTTGTCCATCTTCTTCTTGTATTTCTCCTTCCAATTCTTCAGGAGAACCATCAAAGTCATGCAATGTAGATACACTTTCAACTTCAATTATTTCATGGGCATGTGACATTTCATCAACTTGATAGGGAATATCCTCTTCCACCTCATTTGACTCAATGCGAACCCTAGGCTTAGTTTGTATCGCAACACACCAACCACTTTTATCGATGCTTCGAAATGTTGGAAATGGGACATAGTAAACTTGTCTAACATCATTTGCTAGAATTAATGGATCAAAAGGTCGGTATCTTTTACTCATATCAAGTTCAACAATATTATACCTAGGATTCATCCTTGTACCATCTCTAGAAGGATCAAACCATTCACAATAAAAAACAATTTCTTTCTTTGGAGAAGTACAACTGTTGTACTCTAGCTCAAATATTTTATGAATTATTCCATAAAAATCATCATAACCACCCTCTGTAATGCCCTTGACGTACACACCACAATTAATTGTCTTCTTTCCTTTGGACCATTCATTAGTGTGAAACTTGTACCCATTAACAAAGTACATGTGCCATTCTTTTATGCATCTCATGGGCCAATTTGCCAAATCCCTTAAATCTTGATTTTTAGGACTTAATGGCGCATTATAAACCTACAAATATGCAACAATAAATTGTTACATGAATTTCGATAACAACAATTTGTTTAAGAAACAAGAGCATACATACTTGATGCTTGAACCAGTAAGGAAACTCTGAGTATATTCGAGCAGAAGAAGTTTCTTCATGTACTTGGTTAGCCAGAACGAATGAGGTATTAGATAAGAATACAATTAGTAAGTATATAAATTTCCTGATTAAGGTGCAGAGATTGAGATTAGAACATACTCAAGGTACGATTTAACTTTAGTGCAATTGATTAAAACATGGATGCCTGCGTGACGACCAACTTGTCGAAACATTGATAATGTCGAGTCACATGTTTCATTTTGCCAGTGTGTTTCATTCCTAACATTGCTAGGCGACAAGATGAAGTTCTTGAAATAATGAGAACAAAAATATGTTGTTTCACGATGCAAGTAGGCTGCACAAATTGATC
>Ga0214545_1005664_pt1 | contig 22366 bp, 23 predicted proteins | sample CNSS4metaG_FD_160064 | JGI IMG/M metagenome (GOLD analysis project Ga0214545, IMG submission 160064) | Root nodule microbial communities from cowpea collected in UCLA plant growth center, Los Angeles, California, USA - CNSS4 | ecosystem: Host-associated > Plants > Roots > Nodule | place: USA...
TTCTCACTTTTAATTGAGACTGTACTTTGGTTAAAAGTGAGAACGCCAACAAATTAATTAAGACTTTACATTGATTAATTTGCAAATCTACAACAATAATTAATTGAGCAATAATCTTTAGATAACCAATGATGAATCTATTTTGAAAAAGCAATGGAATCAATCTATTTTCTTTACTATTGTTTTTATTTCTTTTTATCTTTTAAATTTTATTTCTATCTTTGTTTACCTGAATCCCCTATATTTTTTATTTTATTTGACTAACCGCTTTGTATAGTTTTATAAGAACTAATTTGTTAAAAATCAATTCCGTGTTCGTTGGGAGACGACTTTGGTTACTTTACCCTTTCTATTTTGTTGACTACTTTCTTAACAATACTGAAGTTGTTATAGATAAGTAGTATTAATTTGAACGCGTCAACGACAGCGTTATCAGTGGTACTTCCACAGTAAGATCCTTTCTGTTATGTATATCCTCAACTTCCAATACGTGAGCCGGATCGAACACATACTTCCTTAGCTGTGACACATGAAACACCGAATGAAAGTTTGCCAATTGAGGGGGTAAAGCTATCTCATAAGCCACCGGCCCAATCCTCCTCGTGATCTGATATGGGCCAAGGAATTTAGGAGAAAGTTTCCTTGAGCAGAGAGCCCTTCCCACATCAATGGTTCGGGTCACCCTCAAGAACACATGGTCACCGACTGCGAACTCCAAGGGCCTTCTCCTACGGTCTGCATAGGCCTTCTGCCTACTCTGAGAAGCCTGCATTCTGTTCCTCACCATCCTCACTTTCTTAGTGGTCTGCTCTAACAATTCTGGTCCAACCAATACCGCTTCTCCATCCTGATACCAACAGAGAGGAGTCCTACACCTCTTGCCATAAAAAGCCTCGTATGGCGCCATGCCAATGCTCGCATGAAAGCTGTTGTTGTAGGTAAACTCGATTAACGGTAACACCTCATCCCAAGCCCCCAGGTGATCCAATATACACGTCCGTAGCAAGTCCTCAAGTGATTGAATGGTCCTTTTTGATTGACCATCAATTTGGGGATGGTAGGCTGAGCTCATAGTCAACTTGGTCCCCAAAGCCTCTTGTAAGGTTTGTCAGAACCGAGACGTAAAACGTGGGTCTCTGTCGGAATCTATGCTCGAAGGTACTCCATGCAATCTCACGATTTCCTTGACGTACAACTGGGCCAACTTGGCCATGGACATTCTCAAGTTCATCGCCAAGAAGTGGGCACTCTTGGTCAATCGATCCACTATCACCCAAATGGTGTCATGTCCTCTAAAAGTCCGTGGCAGATGGGTCACAAAGTCCATGGAGATGTTGTCCCATTTCCACACCGGTATCACCAAAGGTTGTAGAATCCCACCGGGCCTCTAGTGCTCCACCTTCGCCTTCTGACAGGTCAGACATGCTAATACGAAAAGGGCCACACCCTTCTTCATCCCTTACTACCAGAAGGTCTCCTTGAGGTCCTGATACATATTAGTCATGCCAGGATGCAAGCTAAGACGACTTTTGTGCCCCTCCTCAAGAATAAACTTCTTCACCTCTGCATCATTAGGTACACAGATTCTACCCTAAAATCTCAGTATACCATCATTACCTAAAGCAAAGTCCCTGACCTCATTCGACCCAAGTTGTTCTCTAACTCTGTTTAGACTGGCGTCCAATAACTGCCTCTCTCCGACTGAGTCCAAAAAGGCAGTAGATATAGTAAGGGTACTACACCTAATGGATTCGGACCCCAACTCCACCTATAGTCTCATGTCTTTGAACTTTTCTAGCAGTTCCACCTCCTTTATCATGAGATGTGTCGTATGTACAGTCTTCCTACTCAAGGCATCCGGTACCATGTTTGCCTTCCCCGGGTGATACAACAGTTCAAAATCATAGTCCTTAAGAAACTCCATCCACCTCCTCTGCCTTATGTTCAGCTCTTTCTGGTCAAATAGATACTTGAGGCTCTTATGATCGCTGAACACACAAAACTGAGCACCATAGAGATAGTGCCTCCAGATCTTTAAGGCAAATACTATCGTTGCCAACTCCAGGTCATGAGTGGGGTAGTTACGCTCATGCACCTTAAGTTGCCTCGAAGCGTACGCCACCGCCTTCTTCTCTTGCATTATAACACAACCGAGCCCAAGATGAGATGCGTCATGGTAGACTTCAAACGGTTTCCCCACATCCGGAATTACCAATATAGAAGCACTTGTCAACCTTCTCTTTAGCTCCTGAAAGCTCTCCTCACACTTGTCCGTCTAAGTGAAAGGTTGGTCCTTCCGAGTAAGTAAAGTCAGAGGCGCCGCTATCTTGGAGAATCCCTCTATGAACCTCCTATAATAGCCTGCCAACCCTACAAAGCTCCTGATCTCTGTGGCCGACTTAGGACTTTTCCACTTGACCACTTCCTCGACTTTCGCTGGATCCACTGCAATCCCCTAGGCGGATATCACATGCCCCAAAAACTGAACCTCATCCATCCAGAACTCACACTTGGACAACTTGGCATACAACTGCTTCTCTCTCAAAACACCAAGCACCAACCTCAGGTGTTCTGCGTGCTCCTCTTGAGTTCTGGAATAGATAAGGATGTCATCTATGAAGACTACGACAAACTTATCTAGGAAGGGTCGGAAGATCCTGTTCATGTAGTCCATAAACACCGCCGGAGCGTTGGTCACCCCAAAAGGCATAACCACATACTCGTAGTGGCCATACCTGGACCTGAAAGCCATCTTCTGTACATCATCCGCCTTTACCAAAATCTGATGGTATCCTAATCGTAGATCAATCTTCGAGAACAATGATGACCCATGTAGCTGATCCATCAAGTCGTCGATTCTTGGAAGAGGGTACTTATTCTTGATAGTCATTTTGTTCAACTATCTGTTGTCCACACACAGACGTGAACTCACATCCTTCTTTTTCACTAACAACACTGGTGCTCCCCAAGGCGAAGTGCTGGGTCGGATAAAATGCTTCGCCATCAGTTCCTCTATCTGTTTCTTATGTTCAACCAACTCTGCTAGAGCCATGCGGTATGGAGCCATCGATACCGGACCCGTCCTTGGCACTAGATCAATAGAGAACTCCACCTCTCTGTGGGGAGGTAGCCTTGACACTTCCTCTGAGAATACATCCTCGAACTCTTGCACTACTGGTATGGCAGACTCTATCCTTCCTCCTTCCACCTCTAGATGCGTGAAGATCACGAAGCACTGTGCACCACCTCGCAGTTCCTTCAGAACCCCTTGGGACGATATAACAACTCAGGTTCCTTCGAGTCTCGGAATAACAGTCTCTTCTCTCGGCAATCTATAAGAATGCGATTGGCAGAGAGCCAATCCATCCCTAAGATTACCTCTAACTCTTGTAGAGGCAGGCAGATTAGGTTCACTTTGTACCTGCGTCCCTCTACCTCCACTGGACACCTCACACATAAGGATGACGTACTGACTAAATCCGACGCTAGAGTAGACACCGCAAGCTCATATTGCAGCTCGCACACCGGCAGACCCAACCGTTCAACACATGCATTTGACACAAAGGAGTGTGTCGCTCCAGAATCATATAACACACAACATCTCATCCCAGAAATCACATAATAACCCATAACGAGGTTACCTGAACTTGCCGCCTCTACTCCGGTCATGGCGTAGACTCTGCCCGTCGCCTGAGGCCTATTGCCTCTATCTCTCCGTTGATGTTGATAGGGAGTCTGAACTGGAGGGCGTGTCACTGACCTGGCAAGATTGGGACAATCCTTCCCATAGTGGCCTTCCTTGCCACAATTGTTGCACCAGCGATAACCCTCCATACGTGGGCAAACATTCCTCAGGTGAGGGCCTCCACATATGTAGTACTGTACTCGACCCTGCTGAGGGGAGAAGCTCCTAGACCCCTGAGGCTGATGGTGGGGCCTATCATATGGTCTCCTCCACTCATCGTGTATGGGCTTGGACCCAGATGGTCCACCAATCCTTTGAGGCGGCTGTGACTACTATGGGCGTTGGCCTTCCACCTCACGCTTTATCTTCTCCATCACTCTGGCCTTCTCCACCAAAGCGACAAAGTCCTTGATGGACAAGGGGGCCACCATATAGCGGATATCACCGCGAAGACCATTCTCAAACTTCCTGCATCGCCACTCCTCATCAAGTGACAAGGTGTAGAAACGGCTGAGGTGCTTGAATTTCTCAGCACACTCTAACACAGTCCTTGAAGGAACTCAACCTCCTTGGCGTACCGGATGTTGTCTGGAAAGTACTCGGAGAGGAATCTCTCCTTGAAAGCCCCCCATGTCACAAGCTCCTCCCTCTCCTCTAGGATAGATTTGGTGCTCATCCACCAATGCTCTTCCTCCCCCGTGAGCATATACACAAAGAACACCAACCTGTTCTCTGCGGGGCACATCTTTGCATCATAGATGCGCTCCAGGTCCTTCAGCCATTGGTCTGCGGTGTCAGGACTAGTCTTGCCGTCAAACTTCGCCGGGTGGTGCTTTCAAAAGTCCTCCAAACTCCACTCCCTGACTGCAGGTTATGGTTCAGGACCAAACACAGGGGCAATCGCCCTGTTCTCCTCCAGCTGACGGAGGGCCTCCATATGCTGTCGATGAGCATCCTCAGCAGCTATTCTTGCAGCTTCCATCTGCTGCATCACTGCCTGTTGCTGCTCAAGCGACGTCGCCTGTCGCTGCATAGATGCCTCATGTTGCTGCATCATCGTAGTACTCTGCTGCACCATAGCCGCTACTATGGCTTCTATAGCTCTTGCGATGTTCGGGGCATCGCCCTGGGAGGATTGAGCGTTCCTACGGTGAGGTGCCATAGCTCACTGGAACATAGAAAATCACTTGGTTAGGCTCGATAAGATAGGATTTTAACTAAACACTCAAAGACACACAGAGAAAGCTAAGCGGACAATCCAAGTCCACAGACCTAAGGAATGACCGCTCTGATACCATAAATGTAACGACCCATTTAATTTATAAACGCAATTAAAGGAAACGCTACACATAGAGAGTATAATAACGCAGTCCTGGGGTCTTAACGTCACCCCTACAAGACTAGGCACACCACGATGCCAACAGGAAACAGTTGAAAGGTCAACAAATAAAGTAGAGTACTAAGCATAAATAATACATGGGCCCAAGCCCTAAAGAAAAACCCATCAAGAAATAAGTTCCAGTCTACGCGAACTATGCAACAGAACTATCACCACCCTGTTGCCCACGGGTGTTACTCGCATCTGCTCACACCAACAAGTTGATGATCATCGCAAGAGAGAGTACCACACAGCAGAACACACAACAACAAAAGTAGGGTAAGCTAAAGCACAAAAGATTTCATCCATCAAATCAGATATAATTTCACAATATCATACACTCAATTCAACCAAGCATGTTATGACTTGTCAGGCAATACACTACGACTCGACTTGACTCATCCGGATACGTATAGCCTGGTCGGATTCAGCGGATGCTTGCACTTGTGGTGGATACCTCTGCTCACCCCCGAGCTGCTCACCCCCGAGCTATGTGTTACAAATGTTACGATGAATCAATTTCCCTCACCACAAGGTTAGCCCTTAATGAATTTCAGGCCTCCTGCTACTCTCACCACAAGAGTTAGTCCGCTCTAAGTGAAACTAACTGGCTCCTTAGAGTGTCATGATGCAATCCTTACCTTGAATCCTTACCTAGTTATACAGATGGGGCACCACCATAGACAACCACTAACAGGGGCCATAGAATTACGTCCCAACCACTGAAGCACGACCCTAAGACCCCGCCTAGAGGTCTCAAGGATTTACGCACTGACATGAACCAAGCATAAATCAACAATACGAGAACACTAATCATGCTTACAATTTCATACCACCCTCTGAAAATAATTCCGCATTCATATCACATGTTGAATCCTTACCACTGGTCATTACCACCCCATGAGTGTAGGGCCTCATCTCATATCAATCCCATGTCCCATCAATTCCAACTCACTCATTAATTTCACATGCCAAGTTCCCACGATATCCATCATTCACCATTTATGAATTTTGTCACGCATACATAGCAACCCATTATATGTATATATGTATATCATCATAACAATCATACCCAAACAATTACCAAGCATCCAAGAACAACCAAGAACCCAAACAAAGCACTGTCCCGTTCGGCCCCTCGCTCAGGCTAAAGGGTCTCGCTCAGGCGAGTCCCCTTCGCCTAGGCGAGGGCTCGAAAGAGGAACCAGGAACCAACGTCGGATCTCGCTTAGGCGAGACCCCTCTCGCTTGGGCGAGATACTCGCTCGCTAAAAAATAATGAACGGGTCGCCTGGGCGACCTTTCGCGTAATGGGGTTAGGGCGAGTCCCTGTTCATCTCGCCTAGGCAAGACTGGCTCGCTTGGGCGAGATTAGCAGGTCCCACCACTATTTTCCTGCAACAGTTACCCACGCCAGCCTAAACCACATATATTCATACATTCACAGCTATCACAACATCACACCAGCCACATAACCTCAAAACAACAGTTGCATGATAGGAAAGAAACGAAATATGAGAATGAGCCAGAGCTTCCCTACCTAGAAATGGGTTTGTACAGGACTTCGACACTGAATCAAGGAGCACAACAGCTCTGGAACCCGACTCACAAAATGAGTTAATACAGAGTTTCCCACTGTGACTACGAAGCTATACTAGACAGAGGCGATAAGGAGAAAAAGTACTTACGTGAGTAGAACAATGGCCAAGCTAAATGTGGATCTGAAGAACGTTGGAACCCTAGCAGAAGACGGTAGCAGCGGTAGCTCTAGGAAGTGGGGTTTCTATTTTACGAAAAGTGAGCTTAGGTTAGGGTTTGGGGCGGACTAGGTCTGTTTTCCCTTTCTGGGCCAGCCCTAAGGCCCAATGGTTAAGGCTGCCCTAAGAAAAGGGGCAGAATGGAAAGCGAGCCTTACAAACGGTGACAAATATGTGTCATTTTGTGATTTTTTTAGTTATTATTTATTTATTTTTATTTTTTTAAAAAATGTCTACATGTTAAGGTAGTATATCGTGTCATGTGTGTCGGAGTTAGTTTTTCTATCTTCAATTTGGCTATGATATTTGTTATTATTGTTCAATTTCGTCCCAATTTTTTTGTTAAATTGAGCAATATTGTCCATCTTCAAATTGAAACCAAATTTAATTTTTATATAAATTTTTTAATGATATTTTAAAATTCATATTTTTATTAAATATTTTTAATTTAGAGTTTATTTAAAATTAAAATAAAAATTTAAAAAGTTGAGAATAATACCATTGGTTTAAAATTTTAAGAGGTTAAAAATCAAATAATGTAATATAATCGATTAATATAATTGTGTATGACATTTTTATGTGATTTTTAATACTTTATGTGATTTATAACCTCTTAAAATTTTAAACTAGCTATTTCCCACTATAACCCTAAACAAAAAATATTTAATGAAAATGTGAATTTTAATAAAATATCAGTACAAAATTTGTATAAAAATTGAATTTGGTCTCAATGTAGAAAGAGAAAAATATTCCTCTATTTTAAAATAGATTGGAACTAAATTAAATAAAAATAACAAATATAAGAACAAAATTAAATATAAAAAACTGACTGTACACTAACCTGATATGATACTCTACTCTAACACGTGAACATTTTAAAAATAAAAATAAAAATTATAAATAAATTATAAAAGAATTCAAGAAAACTACAAGGTGACCATGTCACTATTTATGATTGTTAATTATTTGAACGGTATTGAAAAAGAAAAACTAAATTAATAAAATTGACATATATTAAAATCAAATTGAACTAAAAAAGTATATTAAAATTAAATTAAAAAAAAACTTCCGTATTTGAGCCGATTACTTTGATTTTGATTTCACATAAATGCTAGGAATAATTGCACGGAGAATTGAACACAGTGTATAATCGAAGGCATAATTAATGACATTCATGAGATATAATAGTTATGCCACCATTATGCACTCCTCTACTCTTCCATTCTCCATATAGTCCATCCTCCATGCATTCCATTTAATTTTATGTCCATCTACACATTAATAATCTTAAAAAGCACTTAAAAGATAGACTCTTTACAATTATACAATGAGGTAGACATAAATTTAAATACAATTATATGCATGTAATTTAATTAGAATTATCTAAAGTTTGCCATTTCATAACCTTTTAGTCATCTTGATATTTTTTCCTACTTTAGGAAAATACTAAATAAATTTTATGAAAAATAAATTGTTTATGTAATAAATAAAAAGTACTACAATTACCTATCAAAATTTCTACAATTTAATCTTCGCTTCTCATTTTTCATTTCGGAATTTTTTACTGTAATTTATTTTTTGGACAAAACTTTTTGACTCATTTTTGACAATACTGACGTGGCAAGGGATTTTAAATTTTTTTATTGCAAATGCATTAATGAGACAAACCCTTACACTTACGGGAACATTTCTTAGGCAAAGTGAAAGAGAGAGAGAATGAAATACAAAGAAAGAAGGAAGTGGTGGAAAGGAAGAACCATTGCAGAGAGAGAGAGAGAGAAGTGAAGCATTGCAGACATACAGAGAGAGAAGTGCTGGAAAGTGTGAAGCATTGCACCCGTTTGTGTGGGTTAGCGGAGATAGCAGCTACCGGAAGTCCTTGATGGCAACCATCTCATCGTCCCCACTATGGCATTGAACCATTGTTGTGAGTCCATTACACATATTTCCCCCTGCGTATTTGTTGAAAGGTGTTCCTAAAAAAACCTTATTTTGTCTATTTTATTTTTTGGAACAGAGGACCCAAAATTTGAACATGCAAAAATTTGTTTATTGCTATTGTATGTTATTTCATATTTGAATAGGTTGTTGAGTAAACTGGGTGTCTGTGCCAGTTTCAAATTGTTATATTTGTCATGTCATCCTAGTGGGGAGTAAAGACTACATGTATGGGGAGTCAAGTTACAAATTGTGGAGCGAAGTTGCAGATTTTACAAGAACTAAAATATGGTTTTGTGATAACAGAATGCAGTCACTTACACAAATTTTGCACCATACAAGGTCCATTTAATAAACATTGAATATTCACCGTTGTGGGTGTTTGTGGCTCTTTCAAATTGTTCAATTCATCAAATCTTCCATATTTTTATAAAACTATTTTAAATATCGTATTAGGATCACACAATTCACCGACTTAAACAAATTTTTCATCATCCAATTTCCATTCACTAACGTGGGTGCTTTCTTACTTCACAATTGACAAAATACTCAAGTCATACGTAAGTGGGGAGTCAGAAATTAATATGTGCGGAGTTAAGTTGAACATTATGTTTCAAGGTTGCAGATTTTTATAAAACTAATTTAAATATCATATTGAGATCACACAATTCATCGACTTAAACAAAATTTTCATCATCCAATTTCCAATCATTGACATAGGTGTTTTCTTACTTCACAATTGACAAAATACTTAAGTCATACGTAAGTGGGGATTCAAGCATTAATATGTGGGGAGTTAAGTTGAACATTAAGTTTCGAGGTTGCAAATTTTTATAAAACTAATTTAAATATCTTATTGGGATCACACAATTCACCGACTTAAACAAATTTTCCATCATCTAATTTTCATTCACTGACGTAGGTGTTTTCTTACTTCACAATTGACAAAATATTCAAGTCATATGTAAGTGGGGAGTCAAGCATTAATATGTGGGGAGTTAAGTTGAACATTAAGTTTCAAGGTTGCAGATTTTAATAAAACTAATTTAAATATCGTATTGAGATCACACAATTCACCGACTTAAACAAATTTTCAATCATCCAATTTCCATTCACTGACGTGGATGTTTTTTACTTGACAATTGCCAAAATACTTAAGTGGGAAGTCAGGAATTAATATGTGGGAAGTTAAGTTGGACATTATGTTTCGAGGTTGCAGATTTTCTTAAAGTAACTTAAATATTGTATTGGGATCACACAATTCACCCACTTTAAGAAATTTTTCATCATCCAATTTCTGTTCATTGACGTGGTGCTTGTCTTACTTGACTGTTGCAAAAATGGTGAACTCATCCATAACAAGGGAGTCAAGTTTCAATATATGGGGAGTGTTGTTGTAAATTATGGACTACACTTGCATCTTAAAAATATATTTTAATATGCTATTGGGATCACACAATTAACTCACTTTAACAAATTTTTCATCATCCAATTTCCATTTACTAACACGGAAAAGTATTAGCTCAAGTGATTGAAAGTACTTTGTTGTGTGAAAAGACTTGGGTTCGGGTCCTATGTATGCTAATTGTATGTTTTTTTATGGTGCATTTTTTTGTTATATATTGAATGGGATTAGTGATAATGTAATTCTAAGATTAGAGGAATTATCACAAAACATGACTTGGTTGAATTGGTTGTGCCTTGACTTTGTAATTGTAGGGGTGTGTGTTCAAACCTTGCTTAGAATGAAATTAACCTCTTTATTTTTTTGCTAATATAATTGTGGTCTGAATATAAAAGGGTGGGAAACCCTAGAGGCAATGGGCAGCCAAGGGAGTTGGGAAAAACAACCCATAATGGTCTATGAAAGGTAATTATAGACATTAAAAGGGCATTTTCGTTTTTTTTTTCATTAACCACAAATAGGGATCATATAAAAAGGCAAAATAAAGCAATTAGAAGAGTTTTTGAGACTGAAAACTGAGAGAGTGGTGAGGAGCACGAGTTCTGAGTGGAAAGAGGGTTTTATAGAAAACTTGTGTGTGCGTTAGACGTGTGAGAGCTGAACTGTGGTGAGTAGCCAAAAAGGGAGGCTCTGGGAATCTTAAAGCAAGGGTTAGAAGATCATTAGGAGCAAGGAATTTCCAGATTAGGGGAGCTTTACGCTTGATTTCTATGTTCGCGAACGAATTGCATGATTTTATATTTATGTGTCATGAATTTTCGTGCTCAATTTGATGTGAGTTTGAGGTTGGTTGTTTTTTATATTGTTTGAAAAGTATTTATACCCTGGTATGAATATGATAGAGGTATTATTTATGTTGTATGATATGTTATGTTCAATCTCAAAATTGTGGTCAAATTGGGTCTAAATAATGTCCATAGAACTTGTGCATTGTTTTGGATTGCTTGGTAATGATTGAATGTGGTTTGAGTATGGTTTTTCTGGTGTTTTTGTGCGTAAACAGAGGAGACATTTGATATTTTTGCTCAGGCAAGTGAGGCTCGCCTAGGCGAAAATAGCAAAGACTCAACTTTGATATTGCTCGAGCGTCTCGCTCAAGCGGAGAGACCAGGTTTTGGGTGACAAACCAGCTCGCTTAGGCGAGAGTTACTCGCCTAAGCGAGAAATCGTGAAGTTTCGTGTGGTGATGTCGATTCACTGCCTAGGCGAGGGAAGAGTGTTCTAGGCGAGGTGTATTCTTGCCTAAGCGAGAATTCGTACACTGTCACTGTCACCTGCTCGCCCAGGCGAGAGAGCCTAGCTTAAGCGAGTCAGGCCTGATCGCTTGAGCTTAAGCTTCTAGCCTAAGTGAGATTTGTGGTTTGTGGGTGTGGTTTGGATGCATTGGATGTGAACTTGGGTCAGGAGGTGCTATGCCATGAGCGGGTAGGTTCATGGATGGTGGTGAACACGTGATGATATGGGTGGGGAGGCTCATATCCAGTTACTCTCGTGTGAGGATATGGGCGAGGTATGTTCGTATGGTTCAGCTCACACTTGAGAGATTTTGCGTGCGAGGAGGTACCTAGCTGGTGGATCACGTGTGTTGGACTACGGACGGGTAGGTCCGTAGAGTAAGACTACGAGCAGGGAGGTTCGTAGAAGCAAGACCACGAGCGAGCAAGTTGGTGTGAGCATCATAAATCCTGAGTCCATGATTAACTATGCTGTGTGTTGTGAAGGTTGAAAAGCCTTAGGGATTAAGGTTTTGGCCAAGAACTAACTAGAATAGAACAAATGGGTGTACTATTGTTATTTCTGATATATTATATGCTATTTAATCATTTATAAGCTCACCCTTTCTGTTTGTGCTTGGCGATGATCATGTAATTATTTACACGGGAGTAGTTGATGATACAGTTGATGCTGCTAACACTTGAGATGGAGAGAGGGGCTAGCTTGGGATTCGAGCTAGGAACCTATTTATGTTTTTTGTTAATTTTATTTAATTTTGGAAATTGTAATAAGACTATTTCTTTTTATATAGCTTTAATTGATTTTTTTAGTGCTTGAATAATTCATGAATTTTATCGCGTTTGGGAACAATAAAAGTTTAATGTTCTTTTCTTAATTATTTATTTTAAATAAGTAATATCTATTAGGGATGTTACATAACACACATTGCATTGTCCTTCATACAATTTCAGTAACTGAAATACTGCATATCCACCATAGTCCGTGCTTATGTTGCTTGAAAATTGTCAAAATCCTCAACTCATCAGTAAGTGGGAAGTTAAGAATTATTATGTGGGGACTAGTGTTGTAAATTCTGGACTGCAATTGCATCTTTTAAAAAAATTTCAATATGGTTTTGTGATCACATAATGCATTCATTTACACACATTTTACATCATACAATTTCTATAACTTGAACATGTATATTGACTAACGTGGGTGCTTTTGGTCCTTCAAAATTATAAATTACGTCAAAGCTTAAATAAGTGGGGACTCAAGCATTAAAATGTGGGGAGTATTGTTGCAATTTCTACAATACAATTGCAGATTTATAAAAACTGTCAACATATAAATGAACAACAAAGTTCCTAATTAATATTCAGCAGAACTTCAACAACACCTATGTCCTTCATGTGGGCACCAATTACAAAAAATCAGGGGATCTACCATATGTTTTTACTCAACAAAACAAATAACTTTACCAAAATATCATACTTCGCTCGAATTAATTGAGACCACTACAAGCACCCAAATACGGATATCCCCAAATGTGCTTTCTTCATATATTCCAAAGAGCCACAACTCTAGAAAATCACTATAGTCTCCGCAAACCCACACAGACCGCTGGAAAATCACAGCGAAAGTCACAATGCAACGGTCTCGATGAATGTTATTGAATGGGAATAGGTGAAGTGGCCTCCCTATGGACTATCAAATGGTTGCCGGCGAGCACTTCAGGTGGCCGCTGTCTCTTGTTACCCAAAGAGAGGGCTGCAATGCTTCTTCCTTTGCAACAATTCCTTCTCTCTCTCTCCACCACTTCCTTCTTTCTTTGTATTTCATTATCTCTCTCTTTCACTTTGCGTAAGAAATATTCCCGCACGTGTAAGGGTTTGTCTCATTAATGCATTTGCAATAAAAAAATTTAAAATCCCTTGCCACGTCAGTATTGTAAAAAACGAGTCAAAAAGTTTTGTCGAAATATCAGTTTTTATAGGAAAATGGTTTTTTGACTACTAGATTTTGACAACTTTCTCTTACAATTTTAGGTGGTATCTTCTAAGTCGTTCTCCATTTTTTTATTTGGAAAATGATTTTTTGACTACTAAATTTTGACAACTTTCTCTTACAAACTTAGGTGGCATCTTCTAAATGGTACTCAATTTCTCCATTTTCTCATTCTCAATATTTCAAAACCACTTAAAAGATAACACATCATATTGTAAGAGAAAGTTGTCAAAATTTATTAGTCAAAATATCATTGTTCTTTTTATTTTCTCATTTTCAATATTTCAAAACCACTTAGAAGATGATACCCCATATTGTAAGAGAAAGTTGTCAAAATTTAGTAGTCAAAATATCATTGTTCGTAGATATATATGTAAAGTGATGAATTCTTTTTCCTAGAATTGTTGAAGATCCATATTCGCTACTAATATAATCAGACAAACTCATACGAATAAGATAAAAATCTTAATTCACATACTAACTTCTAGAACTTGATTTACTGTTTAATAACCCTATTTATAAGATCTACCATATATACAACGGGAACGAATTTTATTTACATTTATCATCTTATTTTTTTTAATGCATTTATTCTTCCAGCAATTAAATATTCACATTATGATCGGTTATAAATTATTTCTCGTACTTTTACTTTTTCGACATCGCCTATGTGCATGCTTAGTAGCTCAACTTAATTTTTTTTAAGATAATTGTTGAAAAATGTACCAGTACTAGTATTTCTTACAATTAAGCCAAACCAACCATATCACTATGTCTAAATATTTGGTTTTAAGATTTAAAAATCTTCTTAAATCTATCGTTTTTGTTATCTCTAATGCATAATGCATGTGTTCTTACCATATGGTGTGTAGCCGGTGACATGATTCAAGCAGCGACCCTGAAGATCTTGATGGTTTTGGTGAGGAAAATTTATCTGTAAAAGATTCTTGCACAAGTCAATAAAAGAATTAGGATATGTAAGAATAAAGTAATGAGTATGAATTGGATTGTTGAATAGGAAAAATACCATGTGTATTTATAGATTTCCCGGTTCATGAAATTTGTTATAAAATAGAGTATCAAAGAATATAAAAAAAATAATTAAAACTTATTGTATATGTGATAAAATAGCAATGATATACCATTTATGTATTAGCCATATATTTTATTGATATATTATACAAAATGATACTTATGATATTAATATATATCATCAAACATATGAGATTTGACTATATATTCTGTTAATATATATATGGTAATAGAATAAATAAATATCTCAGTTAACATTATTTAACCAATTTAGGCTAGTAATGTCGAATAGGCCTTGTTGTGCTTGTTCATTAGCATATTTGTTGGGCTGAGTAGGTGCACAAGCTCTCCTAGGCTTGAAAGTTTGATATGCATGTAGAACGAACTTGCTGCGATTGTAAATGGTCATTGATAGTGTTGTAGTCGGCTTATGTATGGAGGTGGGTTGAGTTGTTGTGGCTGTAGGTGGTCGTTTTTTATCGTGATGTAGTCGATTTATTGACGTTGATACCATCTTAGGAATTTTGAACTGTCGTCTTAGGCAAGTTTTGTGTTGTTGTTTAGGCAAACTTGGTGTTGTTGTGAAGTAGGCTTTGTGCAGCTATTTAAGTAGGCTTTGTATGTGTTGCAATCTTAGGCATACTTTGTACTAGCGTCTTAGGCAGGTTTTGTGTTGGTGTTTAAGTAGGTTTATATGTTATGATGTCTTAGGCAAGCTTTGCATGTGTTGTCATCTTAGGTAGACTTTGTATATGTTACCACCTTAGGCAGGCTTTGTACTGTCATCTTAAGCAAGTTTTGTGATGTTGTTTAAGTAGACTTCGTGTGTGATGTCATATTGTCTTAGGCTGACTTTGCATGTGCAGTCGTTTTAGGTATGTTAGGAATCCAAGTGTGATTCTAAGTACCACATTGGCTAGAAATGAGAAAGTGGAACACTATATAAGAATAAAGACCCATAAACCCATTGCCTTAAGGTTTTGGGTTAAGAGTGGTGTTAATGCCTTATGTGGTTGGGCTCAGGTCTCATTGGTGTTTGTATCTCCCCTGTGACACCCCCTCCTTAAAAAAAACCTAATAAGTGGTATTAGAGCCGATGGTTGAAACTGGCTTAGACGAGTGCAGTATGGTCCTTGTATCGAAAGTCTTCCTGACAAGGGTTTCAGGTAAGCGTGTCTCGTTAAGAAGAACGGCGGTACAAAAAAGGAGTACTCGTGGTTGGAGATGCTTCCGCTGGAGGGGGAGTGTACCAATGTGGTTGAAGGGACTCACCCTTGATAGGGAGATTGTTAGGAATCCAAGTGTGATTCTAAGTACCACATTGGTTAGAAATGAGAAAGTGGAGCACTATATAAGAATAAAGACCCATAAACCCATTGCCTTAAGGTTTCGGGTTGAGAGTGGTGTCAGTGCCTTATGTGGTTGGGCTCAGGTCTCATTGGTGTTTGTATCTCCCCTATGATACCCCCTCCTTAAAAAAACCTAACAAGGTAGGCTTTTTTCTTCGTGATGTTGTCTTAGGCATTCATTGTATGTGATGCCTTCTTAGGCAGGTTTTCTATGTTATGTCGTCTTAGGTATGTTTTGCATGTGTTGTCGTCTTAGGCATGGTTTGTATGTGTTGTCGTCTCATGGTTTGCATGTGTTGTCATTTTAGGCAGACTTTGTATGTGTTGTTGTCTTATGCATGCTTTGTATATATTGTTATATTAGGGAGGCTTTGTATTACTGTCTTAGGCAAGTTTTTTGTTGTTGATTGAGCAGGCTTTATATGTGTTGCATGTTATGATGTTGGAAAATGTACCAAATTGTACAAATAATAAAATGGACAGTCCATATATCGTTTTCCCAAGAGACTCACATTTGTTCAGAAAAAATATAATTATTTACTAATTAAGGCCAAGTAGAGTGCTTGCTTTGTCTCTTGGAAGAAAGAGGAGAGGTGATTCCAAAAAGAGGTGTGTGGTTTTATTAGTGTCATCGTCCTTGGTATTCTACTTTAACTTGGTCTGCATTGTTGAGCTTTCGCTATGTTGCCTTGTTAGGCAAGTGGGGTCTTAAGCATTTCATTAATTGATGTTTATCCTTGTAGTTATTTCGTTTTGAGATTTGTCTTGAGGTGACCTCAGTGATTAGCTTTCTATTAAGTTCTTCTAGCTTGTAGACTCTATTCTAGAGGGAGTTGGCAATGCAATATGGTTTGTCCTAGTTGGGTGCAAGCTTTCCTTCTACTTAAAGTCGTGAGCATCGCCATACTTTTTTCGGACTACATCTACCTTCTAAAGTTTGTAATGCACTGTTATTCCTCTTCCTTTTTTTTTCTTTTTCTCCCGGTTCTTCTTCATCCTCATCATCCTCATCCTCCGCCTCGTGTTCGTCATTGTCATTGGCAATGTATCCACCACCTCTGGCTCCACCTCTCCTCCTTCATCATTGTTGTTGTTGTCACCACCGTTGTCGTCATTGTTGTCTCATCTTCCTTTTTCTATTCTTCTCACTCATCTCCATTTAACTTATAACAAATATTTTGACAAATTTGATAGAAAAATTAATAGTGATTTTACTGTCAGACTTACTGACAAAATTATTGACATATTTTAAAAATACAACTATAGATTAATTTTTTATATTCAATTATCGACAAATTTTTGAAAATTTTAATCACTGACATATTTATAGAAAATTCATTACGACCAAGTTTTAATGTCATCTCAATAATAAAAATTATGAATTATTAAAGGGCATTTTCACGAGTAATTTAAAATTCATAAATCGGTGGGTAATTTTTTTTGACCAATAAATTTTGTATACTATTTTATCAACAATTTTTTAAAAAAAATTTCATTAGTTTAATGTATTTTTTTTATAGTGTCATAAGTTTAATTTGATTTCTTTTATTTATATTTATATTTATGTATTTATTTATTTGTTAATAATATAATTAATGTAATAGAAAATGATAATAAATTTTAAAGTATCATCTACTAAAATGTCAAACTTGATACTAAAGACCAATGAGTTTTATAGAAAAAGAGTTGAGATGGTGGGTGAATTTAAACACCAAAATCCAGTATAACCTAATAAACATTGGATTGATTGGATAGAGTTGAATTTAACTCAATCGTTCAAACTATCCAACACAAATATTTGGCTTGAGTTGAATTTATTGGTGGAGAAGGGAATAACCCTATTTGATACGGCCAACACGCAAAGTGGAAAAGACTGACTTTGGAAAATCTTTTCACACAGATTGGGTTGAGTAACATCAAATGATTTGGACCCAAAAAATAAAGTCCGCGTGAAAAATCAAGGCGGTTTCTTCCTGCACCCCAATATTTTTTCTGCAACTCCAAAAATTCATACTCTTCCATTTATGCCCTTGAAAAATTAAATAAATAAAAAATAATAATTAGGTAAAGGTAATAATTAAACAATTATGAAGTGATATAGGTAGTTTGGTTGTCTGAATTAATTGACAGTAGTGTTTTTATATGTACCATTGTACCCCCCTCTTCTTTCACTTTCACTTCCACTTCCACTTGTAGTAAAAAAACTTTTGTTACTGGCTGAAGTGTGAATTTTGCAGTTCAGGGTCCACTGGTATTTCACCACTTTGCTTCATTTCTTCTCAGAAAAAAGGTACGCATAAGTTTATATTTGATAAGTTTATGTTTGAGGTAAATGTTAGATGAAAAAAATAAAAAAAAAATGAGCTGGCTTTTTAATGTTCTACGCATGTTATGGAAGTCATTTTTCATCCATTGGCCATATACAAAAGTCGACTTCCATAAGACAATAAAAAAATCCTACTTTTGGAAGTGGACATCCGAAAGTGTATGTGTAAAACGGAAGTGGACTTCCTTTATGGAAGTGAAGTTATTTTTTTCCCATATACAGAAGTCGACTTCCGGAACACAATGAAAAAAATTCCAACTTCCGAAAGTGGACATCCGGTGTCCGTGTAAAACAGAAGTGGACTCCCGTTACAAAAGTGAAGTTTTTTTCGAGTCTTACGGAAGTGGACTTCCGATTAAGTTAATTTTTCACAATTACGGAAGTGAACATCCGGACATGAAATTTAACGGATGTCGACTTCCGGTGAGTAAATTTTTTTCTTGCATAAGTGGTAAGTTGTTTTTGTTTTTCCGGATGTGGTAGCATATGTTTTTTTTTTCTTTTTTTTCCTTCCTGATGTGTGAACCTAAGATAACATGGTTTTTCTTTTCTTTTTCCACTTCCCTAGAATGCTTCCCTGGTAATGTAGATAGACTAAGTGATTTTTTTATTTTGTTTTATTTTGTAATTTTGTTAGGGTTTAAGTAATAACTTATGCTTTATTTATTATTTATTTATATTTTTTATTTAATTTTTATTTACATGAATATTTATTTTTTGTTTATATTTTTTATTGTTATATTTTTGTGTGTTTTAATTATTATTTGTTTAAGTTTACTATTTATTTATTTATTTATTGTTTGTTTTATATTTTTGAATGAATATTTTTATTTTTTATTGATTTAATTTTATTTTTTTATGGTTTATTGTTTATGTATATTTTATTTTTTTATATTTATTTTATTGTCGGAGGAATATTTTAATTTTGTTTTTATATTTTTTTATTTTGAAAAAAGTGGTATTGATTACTAATGTTAGATTATAGGTGGTTAAAGTTATCTCAAATGGACGATCTCCCTTTAACTTTCATGGAATCACAAGTAAATTCGAGTTTTATCTCATATTTATCTTCTTTTATAATTGAGATGTGTGACAAAGATATAAATAATTTTACGACTGATGAACCAGCTTCCCCATGAGATGATGGACCACTCTCTCTATGATGACCCTTACCTCTTCTACGAACATATGCAATAGGTCTCTACCTAAGCTTCTGCTCAGAAGCCTCGGCATGTGAAGAACTTGAGCCACCATGACGTACAAATGCTCCTCTTGTCCTAGCCATGTCTGTAATTAACAAATTTAAAAACATATTAAAATTATAATTAATTAAAAATAAAATTATCCAAACAATATAATTAATTAAAATTATCCAAAATTATAAATCATTATAATTATAATTTTTCAAAATAATAATTAATTATAATTATTATTATTCAAAATTATAATTTATTATTATTATTCAAAATTATAATTAATTATAAATAAAATTAATCAATATTTTAATTAATTAAATTAATATTAAAATAAATTTAAAATAAATTTGTTCAAAATTAAAATTATTTGTAAATAATTAAAAATTTAATTATTCTAAATTATAATTAATTAAAATTATAATTAATTAATATCAAAACTTATTTACATTATAATTAAATAAAAAAAAATTACAACGTAACCTAGAAAAGTTACATAACAATAATGATAAAATAATAAATATTAAAACATTTATATTGAAAAAAAAAAAAAAATAGGAAGTCGACATCCAAAATCCAATATCTCCAGAAGTCGACATCTGGAATTAAGTCAATGTTGCCTAATGCCATTCACCGAAAGTCGCCACGTGCTTATGGAAGTCGACTTTCGGTAATATTTTTTGCATACCTACGAAAGTCCACTTCCGAGCACAATACTTACGGAAGTCATGTCTCTTACGGAAGTCACTAAATCACTCATCTCTTCTTGCGGAAGTCACTTCCAATTACAGAAGTCATTTTCAATTACGGAAGTCAACAACTACAATCATGGAAGTCACACCTACGGAAGTCACCACCACTACGGAAGTCAGTTTTAATTACGAAAGTCGACTTCCGGTCGTGTCATTTTCATGCTATTCAAAGTGATCTATGGAAGTCCACTTCCAAAACTTGTTTTTGTCTACGAAAGTCCACTTCCGTCATTTTATGGCTTACGGAAGTCGACTTCCGGAATTAAATCATTTGCGGAAGTTGACTTCCGGTTTGTGGTTTATGTTTCACTCACATATCTATATTCCAATCAACACAAAAAATGTTTATACCTATAGATACATGACAAACATGGCAGCAACAACACAAAAAATGAAAAACTAGAAAAGGGATATGATTTCCTATGTTAATGTAGAGGAATGACAAAGGGAAGAGGGAGACTAGAGAAAAAAAACAGTGAGGAGTGTGGCTTGAGGGGCGACCTTAAAGAGTGAGGAGAGTGAGGCAGAGGATTTTGGGGTGAGGTGTGGACGATGACTAGGTTTAGGTTAAAAGAAAATGAGGAGTAGTTTTCATTAAGAGAGATAAATGAGAGAAGTGATTGATTTAAAATTTTAAAATGGTCAAAGAGCAATTTTGAATTTAAAAAAAAAAAATTGGAGATGTAGTGGGGTGTGTAGGAAGAAAACCCCCAAAATCAAAGTCAAGAGAAGTGAAATGAGATATTCATATTTCTTCTATTGGAAGGGTTTGAAATCTGACAGAAAATTGAGATAGTATAGGATCTACGCTAAAACTAATAAATAAATTATATTATTTAAACTTTAGAATCTAATGTCAGATTAATTCTCACAAAAAGATACAATTATATTAATTATACTTTCATATTTTTTTTTAAAAAAATAAAATGGTTTACCTTGTAAAATTTAACATTAAAAAAAATTCGTCATATACAAACATAATAATCATAATAATGGATATCATTGACCACAACTTATCACACTATATGTTTTTTTTTTTTATAAATAAGAGTAAATTAGAAACATAATTTATACATGTGAAATAAAAAACATCATTATATATTATTATAGACAAAACTATACCTATTCATATTTTCGGAACCAAAATTACCACTAATTCATTATTGATGTATTAGTGTTTACACTGTGAACACACTCCTTCTAATAACATGTTAATTGAGATATATGATAGGAAAGGATAAAAGAGTAAACTAGAGGTTCGACAAAAGCAGCAAGTATTAAGAGAAAAAAACGTAAAAGAGGTGAATGAAGAAAAGAGAAATATTATTCATGTTTATATGTAAGATCAGTGTTATTGATATCGGATAACGAAAAATATCGATGATCCCAAAAACCTTTATAAAGTTATAACGGAAACCATAACGGATTATGGCGGAAGTATTGTGGTAAAAAAAATATAATACCACCACATATAATTTTAATGAAAAAGTAATGATACTATGTATAAAAATTCAATTAATAATAACATCATATCAAAACACTACATATTTAAAGTTCAAAACATAAAATAGCAACAAATCATTAAATGTATGTCTTAAGTTTCTTTCTAATCATCATATTCTTCTTCAACTCCAACATAATTGTCTTCAATGTCATCATCCAATGGGGCATATCCCTCCTCCTCTTCCCCTTCTGAGAGACTCTTGTCAAAGTTAAGTAATCTTTCAAACTCAAAATCAGAGCTATCATGCAATTCATTTTGAACTTGAATTTGAGCCCTCTCTTTACCCTTCTTAGGTTGTGTTGGAGTTGGAGTTGGAGTTGCACCTGAACCTTTCTTAGAAACATGGGAAGATCCAATAACAATACCATCACTTGATGGTTGCTTTCTTTTATTAGTTGCTTGTCTCCTTGTATAAACTACTAGTTCTCCAATACCCAAAGCTTCATAAATAGTTGCCCAATTAAGAGTGGGATCATCATGAAAAACCAAATCATTACCTCCCTCTTCATTATCGTTATTACATTCATCAATGTCATTCAATAGAATAGGGTCTATTTCATCCCTAATATTGTATCTTTGAGCAAGTTGTTGATTATACTTTATGTAAACCAAATCATGCAACCTTTTGTGGTCCAGTTTATTCCTTTTCTTTGAATGAATCTGCAATGTGAATAAGTAATATGTAAATTAATTTCTTTCTACAACTTACAAACTAATATAATAATGAAATGAGTTGTCTTATTACTTGCTCAAAAACACTCCAAT
>Ga0214545_1005669_pt1 | contig 22355 bp, 9 predicted proteins | sample CNSS4metaG_FD_160064 | JGI IMG/M metagenome (GOLD analysis project Ga0214545, IMG submission 160064) | Root nodule microbial communities from cowpea collected in UCLA plant growth center, Los Angeles, California, USA - CNSS4 | ecosystem: Host-associated > Plants > Roots > Nodule | place: USA...
AAATATACAAAAAAAAAATAAAAAAAAAAAAATATAAAAAATAAATAAATATATATATATATATATATATATATATATATATATATATAATACTATATGCATCTTATATTTACACCGTTTAGTACATCTTATATTTCCTATACTACAAGGGGAAAAAGTATTATTTATTTACAGTTTTTTCCTCATATAATGGCTTTCAAATAGGTGTTTAAATATCAATATATATACTCAATGGTCGAGAAATAACAAAAATTATTTTAGCGAAACAAAAGAGTTGTTTAAATGAAACAAAAATTATTAATAATAAGCAAAGATTTTTTTATATTATCTTGTAAATGAAAAGTTTATGTTATTAAACACTTAAATTGAAAGTATTAAAAATTCTCATGTGAAAGGAAAATATACAATAAATAAAAATATTAAAAAATAATAGAAATATTCAAATGTGAGACATAAAAAATTTTAATTACATAAATCATTTTAACATGGCTACATAAAGATTTATGATAAGATGAAAAATATATTGGACACAAATGAGTTTCATAAAAACCAAATAATTAGAAAAAATAAAAAATAGAAAATATATATATATATATATATATATATATATATATATGGTTACTTAATTAATTGTCAAGATTTTAATAATTTAAACGGAAATGGAAATATGGCGGGAACGAGTATTATGGCGGGGATATGTATATCCCTATATCCAATCGAAAAAGTCGGTGATTCTTCATACCCATACCCATACCTATATCCATACCCAGTCAATGCGAGAATTTCCCGTCAAAACGGAAACAAGTTCGGACAATACCCACGGGAACAGGTTTATTTGTCATCTCTAATTCTAAGTGCTCTTCACAAAACATAAAGGTAAAGGTAATGAGTGTTACAAAACTTGGATTACAAAAGTAATAAATATTCGTGTGAAAAAAAAAATTATTTTCTGTTAATGTTACCATATCTACTTTAATAAATAAGTAAATGAAATATTATGTAACCGTTATTATCTTCAATTAGTATAATCTAAAATAGAGAACGATCAATTAAGGATAAAGTAACATTTTAAGTATATTTCGAAAACCAAAAATTACTAATTTAACAACGAGTGATGCAAGGAAAATATATCTTTTATGTAGTTTGCATACTACATTTCTATAAAATGCTTACACCCTGCATTTTCTGTAAGAAAACTTGTTCGTTTTTCACATTTCACTGAATCTGATAGCCATTATAAAAACGCCTGAGCATATATTAAAAGCTTCATATATGAAAAAAAAAACTTTTTTAATCATGTTTACAATCATTAATTGGGAAAGAAATGCCCAACATACATTCAGAAATGTCGAATTTAAGATTGAAACTTTTGTTCGATATATCTTTCCTTCGACTCACTAATCAATCACATAAATTGTCAGCAAAAAGTGTAACAATTACGTTTTTTTCACACCACTCATAAAATACTACATAAAAAACAAAAAAAAATCTCACAGTAACATTCTATTAAAATTCAAACTAAAAAACAATGCTATCAAAGAAAAATAGAACAATATACTACATATAAAGATTGAGCGACAAATCAAGATTACAAGATGTCGTATTGGAAGTTTCTTCTGGAACGGAATGATCAGTTGTTGCAACTATCGTCGTCTTTAGGAGTGGGCTTGATGAAGTGCTAGCATCACTTGTAAAAAGAGGGAGTGTTTGAAGAGTGGTTTTGCCATTATAATCACTCTTTATATAATGATCATTTTTCATAACTGTAAACCCATCAAATATTGATTTTCCATGATCTCTTTTAAACAATGGATGTTCATATTTTGGAGTCCAAGAAAACTTCTGAATCATGGAGTCTTTTCTGACCCCAAGTGCCCCATTATAGGACCTTTCATACAGGAGATGGTAAGAGTTATATAAACTTGAATAATAAGAATAATAAGGAAAGTGTTCTAACCCACTAACATCAAAACCTTCAACACGTTTTGCCATAGCCCGTTTTTGTTTGTGTGCGTTTTGGTGTCCTCCCAAAGCTTGTGAGGTAGAAAACTCCTTCTTACAATAGTTGCAAGAGAAAGTCTTTCCTTCTTTTACATTTGTATTCTTCTTATCTTCATCTTTTGATTCAGAAAGAGATGAATCAATTGTCTTAGTGTTCAATGATTCTTGAGTAGCATCACCATTCTTTGACATCTTCATAAAATCTATCATCACTCTTGTATCAGAATTTGAATATTCATCTTCATGAGACTTCACACTCTTTTTTCGACAATGCTTCATTACAACAATAGGTAGGTTCTATAATGAGAATTTGAAATTAGGAATGAATTATTTGAAAAGTATAATATGACTATATTATTTATTCTAAATAAGTGTTATTATGTCTAAATTAATAAATAAGAAAAGAATATCACATTATTTTTTTTTCAATCAATACAAATTAAAATAATATTATGAACTACTTTAATCTCCAAAATTTCCATATTTAACCATCACTTATGTTATAAAGTTACTGTATTTATGTCTTTTATACATTGCATCAATCTTGCTACAAGATTAATCATGATAAATCAGTATCTTTAAAATTTTTATTGTATTACAATATAGTTAATTGATTTAATCGTTGAAAGAATATTTGCAATAAAATATTCGCTTAGTTCCCAAGTTATTGCTCACAACTTAGAACTATGTATATTATATTTAAATTTTAAATTAATTTCTTCTCTTTCAAAGTGCTTGGTGCTACCTTTAAGGAAGATAAAAAAGGAATTAAGGAAGTGATATTCAGATTTATGTTTATAAATCGGTAGTTGTCAATCATTTTTAAAATAAAAGCATTTTCATTTCATGGATAATATTTATAATTATATTTAAGTTTAAGACTTTGAAATATACTTACATAAAATAAATTTTAAAATTAAAACTTTGGAACATAAAAGTAAAAAATTATCTTTTATCTTAAAAATAATAATGTTTTAAAAAGTTTAGAAAAAAAAAAATTACTAAAGTAAGACCAGCATTAATTCAGCACTGAAATAAAAGTTAATAAAAAAGTAAAAATTAAAGAGAATTGCAATAGTGTACTAAAAGGTAATTACAGTCGATACAAACATTTAAATTATATCTTGACATGAATTCATTTAATATTACTCCAACAGATTGAAAATACTCTTTGCTTTAATTTGATTACACCGACTACATTAATATCGTTTAATTTCCCGCTCTTATGTTACGGATACTTGCGGATGTTTTAATAAAATAAATTTCGAAAGATAATAAAGTTTAATAAATGGAATTTATGCCAATTAGTAAAAATTATCATTAACAGAAAATTAAAAACAGTTACCATAAATTAATAAAACTGCCACATATACGATGTATGATTACATTTAAAAATTATTCTTTAAAATATAACTCAAATAAAAAAAGAATCTTAAACTATAATGTAAATAAAAATTCATCATAAAATATTAATATAAAAAATTTATTTTTTAATAAATAAATTAAAACAAGTTGTACCTCTAAGAATATCTCCAATCAAGACTTCTTAAAAGAGTTTTTTAAATTATTTTTTGTGATTATCGCGTTATATTTTGTGGTCTTCACACTGTCATATCATTCTTTAAGCTACACATACTCAATTTTCTTTCATAGATAAACAATTTCAAAAAAAGTCATACTTATGTAATTTTTATTTTTTCTTAGTTATCTTTCAAATGAATTTTATTTAGGAGTTTGTTTAACTTTACATAAGATCCCTCATCTTGATAAATTTCTAAAAGTCAAGAAATTCATGAAGAAAGCTCAGCTCGATGGTATAAGTTTAGATTTTAATAAAATTAATCTCTTTAAAAATAATCTTAATTTCATAATTCTATATAATAGGCATTATTCTATAAAATTAAATTATAAATAATTATTTAATTATTAATATTTTTCTAATCAATAACTTCGATTTGATTGTTTAAGTTTAAAAAATATACTATATTCAAATAAAAATTACCAATAATATGTAACAAATATCTTATATCCACTGATTAATAAGGGATAATTAATGTACTTTGATGTATATATTGCAATTTTTTTTCATACTTAATATACAGAAAACAAATTTAAGGAAGTCTCAGCCAATCCGTTTAAGTCTGATTATCAATCAATTAATTTTCATCATCAATCAATTTAATTTAATTACTCCGTTAGAATTTTTATTGGAAAGAGATGATATAACAATTGGGTTTTATATTATTTTTTAATGATGAAAGATGATGAGAATATTATAAAATTGTTAATTTTGGAGACTTAATTAAAAAAATTAAAAGTTTATTAATTTAAATAAAAAATTTAAAAAATTATCATACACTTAAAATATAATTAAATTTAAAAGCTTTATAATCAAAAATATATTTTATTAATTTATTTACTTTTTAAAATATATTATATATTTGTTATTGTACCACACCAAGCCAACTTAACAAAATAATGATAAAACGATCACCATACCAAAGCATTCGAATAACCGGTCTAGGCTGGCCTAACCGGCCAAAACCGGTAACCTAGACGTCTAGAGGAACAACCTGCCTAAGACGGCACATGAGCAACACAAACCGCCAAGGAAAGTAGTCGATTTAGGCCGACAACTTCAATATACTTAGTAAAATGGAAACCTCCGTGTTCAATAGGTCCTAAGGGTCTAGGTTAGGACCCAGGCCCACTTACAGCCCAAGCTAGAGCCCAAGCCAAGGCCCGGCCCATGGGATAACCAGACATAATTAATGCTCTATAAATACACGTGGACCCCAGTAATTAAAGGTACACATTCATTAATCACATATTTGACTTTTTTGAGAGTTTTGACTCACTTGAGAGTCCCTCCTGCAGGTAACCCCTCCTGAGTCCAAACCGACATGTACCAGGAAAGAGACCAACTGAAGAGATAGCGGACTACATGGGTAAGGTGACACTTGTGCCTAACTTATATTGTTTGTTCTCTACAGGAATATGAACAGTTATTGATCTTAATTTTTTTTAAAAGCTAATGCAAACACAAATACGTGAATTGTGTTTGTTTCTGATAAATTCTAAATTTAGTTATTATTAAGAGAATAAAATTATTAAAAAAATAAAAGGTACAAAGTTCGGGACCTGAATTTCTTACGTGGCAGTTTTTCTTTTTGTGTTCTTAATTTATTTGTTTTATTTTTAAACTGATATGTTATAAAAATGAGAATATATTTCTAATATCATGAAACAGCTTTATTGATATTTGAAGTTATAAATACAGTTGATCATTATAAAAAATATTCTTAAAATTAGAACATTTTACACCTAGTTATCTTAATTTATAGTATGCATTCTTAAAAATTATTTTTAAAATAGTTAATTGAAAATTTACATTTTAATCATGATTTGCATCTTTAAAATTATTTTAAAAATTAGTTTATTTATAAAAAAATATAGTTCTTTTGCAATGTTTGTTACTGTGGATCAACCTTAGGAAAGACAAATTTGAGTAGACGAACTTTGTTTCACACGATTTGTAAAGATATGTAAGAGTGGATATGCGTGGATGGATGAAAAATTAATTTTCAGTAAATATAGAAATGAACCGTAGACATTAAACAGTTGATCAAAATATCCTCTAATTTATTTTATATAAATAATAATAAAATAGCAATAATAAGAATAATAATTACTATAATAATAATAATAATACTAATACACATTATTATAATAATACTTTTGTAATTTTAGTTAAAAATTTTAACTTTATTTAACATAATTTTTACTATTTAATTTAAATTTATATCACATGTATCTTTAAGGACAATTTGGTAATCAACTATTTTTATCAATTAAAATATTTTTTTAATTTATCACACTCATCACACTATTTTAAACTCTCACTTCAAATTCTTTCATCCATCCTTTCAAATCTCTTAATCCAAACAACACTATTATATCCACTCATTCTCTCTCAAATTCACTCCCAAATTCAAACACAACCTAAGGTTGTGTTCACTTGGGGGAGAGTAATTAAGAGAGAGTGAGTGGATGAGTTTGAGTTGATTTAAGAGTGAATTTTGTGTTGTTTTCTTTAAAGAATTTAAAAGTAATGGTGAGTAAATTTAGAAGTATTAATTTGATTGATGTGATAGATTAAAAAATATATTTTAATAGAAGTAATAATGAAATTACCATTTTACTCTTAGTTTAATAAGTATTATAAATTGATCTTTGTGTGAGTAAATATATTTTCATAATTTTTTTAAACACTACAAATGAAAATAAATAAAAAAGATTTTTACGCAAAAAGAAAATAATAAAAAACTGTTAGAAACCAAGCAGCCACGGAAAGCAGGATCGGATCTGCACTATGTGGATCCAATCCTCAAAATCGCATATCCGATCCATGCCAACGGGATCGAATCTCAACACTCCATATTTGATCCATGTACACGTGAGAGAGGAGAGGATGAATTTGTAATAGCGCAATTCAATCCTAGCAATCAGTTCATAATGGGAGAGATTATTAATCCTTTGGATCCCTGTAATAATCATTATGCCATCTCCACAAAATCTCATAAACGAACATCATATTAACTTTAATTTCCATCTTCACAAATACACTCTCCTTAAAGGAATACAACATAAGTGTTTGTCCCCACATTTTAACCATCATTTAGTTTTTTTTAACCTATTTTCAAAATGTTAAATACTGACATATATTTGAAGTATTAATTTTTTAAAATATTTTCTTTTTCATTTTTAATTCTATCTTCTTATGATTTTTAGTTACCTAATAATTTAATAAAATTAAATTTCAAAAAAATATATTTCTTTTATTTTTTAAAATAATATATATTTATTAATAATACAAATTATTTACACCATAATAAAAAAAGATATGATATATATATATATATATATATATATATATATATATATATATATATATATATATATATATATATATATGCAAAATTTACGATGACTACATAGACAAATATTTTTGTCACATTTAGTACGTAGAAAACAAATTTCATATGAGCAACTTATTTTTCAAATGGTATAAAACTCGTCAATCAATGACAAATTTATAGATTTTCAATTAAAAAAAATCACAATTGCATATTTACATCAAATAAAGAACTCAAACAAGAAAATAAAGAAAAATATGTAATTAATAACGTCAACATAAATTCCAAATAACAAAAATGACATAAATTGGCAACAAGAGAAAGAATACATCAGGATCATCCATAATCCAATTAACCATGCCTTCATCCTTATTAGTAATTAAAGAATAAAAACACACATAAATGGACAATAAGAAAAGGAAAGTTTCACCGAGTATTTATCTAGACTGGATTAGCAACAAAGTATAATATTACTATTTTAAAATAAGAAATTTTAATCAATTTAGATATGCAAATGTCAGAGTATCAACGATCATTCTAAAGATAATAAAAATCACACTTATTTAATGCCTAGAAAGTATTTTCAAGAACAATATTATATGCATCCTTACCATACCAAATTGATGACAATTTAAAGAATACTTATTTATGATACTTAGACATAAAAAATAAAATAAATGTTAGTTTAGTTTAAATCATTAGCAAACTTCCAAACTAAACATAAAAGATAGATTTTATTCTCCGAAGATATTAATAACATGTTAAAAATATTAATAACATGTTAAAAGTATATTTAGAACATGGTAATTTTAGAATATTATTATTATATACAAAATTTCTATATGTTAAAAGTAGAGAAAAACTAGAAAACTACAAATTTCAAATTAAGTGAGTTGGTTCATTTAATCCAAAACTCTTGACAACTCGATGAATACAAATGAAAATATCTTTAACAATATTTAGAAAATAAATTTTACCTTCTATTTTTTACTATTTACATTACAGTAGGATCTCCATTGTTTTCCTTCAAATATTTAAGGAGTGTCTCTTATGTAATGTACAAAAAAAAAAAATACTGGATATACTAATGTTGATTCATAGAAAACGTGGACAAAATATGTTTCTAATAACCCTTAACATATATGAGTACTCGATTCTTCGTATTTACATTATTATTTGAGTTAAATATGTTTGTATCTCTTAATTTTTAGTAAAAATTAAAATTAGTTCATCTTTGAAATTTTGAATTAATTTAGTCCCTTATCTTTACAAATGCATGAATTTAGTTTTTTTAACCAAATTTTGTTATGTTTATTTAATGATTCAAACATGTTTGTCATCTAACATTAAAGTGAAAATGTGTCAAACAGGCTAAATAACTCAAATACTATTATAAAATACATGTAAAATGTCAAATCAATTTAACAAAATTTGGTTAAAAGAACTAAATTCACGTATTTATAAAATTGAGGGACTAATTTGGACTAAAATGTCAAGGAAGAACTAATTTCAATTTTCACTAAAAATTAATGGACTAAAAATATATTTAACTCTAATTATTTTCTATGTGTTAAAACACAATCATCAATGGTACATAACAAAAACAAAATGAATTGGGCAACCTAACAATTATAGAATTTTTGTAGTTAAAATACACCATAATTAAATGGGGAAAATATACAATTAGCATAACATAAAAAGTTTAAGTAATGTGTCTGAAGACACAAAACATTGATAACTATGAGATTTGACAACTTCCAAAAAATAATATCAAACACGAATTTTTATTCAAAGGAACAAAGTGAAGAAGAGCTTCAAAGCTTCAAAACTCTAGTTTTGACGATGCCCAAGAAAAGAATAATCACATGTAGTAGTGTCGTAATTAGAATCATTGCGTGATTGAGTCTAGAGATGTTGTGAGCCAAGCTAGATGTCTTAATACCATATTAATCACAACAAAATTGATTAGAAGTATCCTTGACGCAAAAGGAATACTAAACTCATATAAAATTGTCATATTAATCAATTAGAGGTACTAATGTAATTAATTATGTAAGACTGCTCAATAAACATTGAATTGAGTATTGAATTAATTGATTACATTAAAAAGGTGTAATCAATTAATTGCGACAGAAAAACAGTTTTAAGAGCCAAACGTCTATCTGAATTGAATGACCCCATTTTTCATAAGTCTAAAAGTATGAAATAATGATCAGAGAGTTCTTGGAGCATTCTTAACTAAGCACTAATCAAATTCAACTTCTTCATCAAGATTGATTGGTGGAAAGATGTTCTTGCTTGACTTAGGATGACCATGTAAATTAGGTGTATTCGTTCCTTAACTTTTGTTATTTTATTTTCAATTTTTTGTCACTATGTAGGTGATGTTCTTGATGCAATTGTGTGTAGCATTTCATTAGGAAGTAATTCTTAACAGGGTTATCAAGGTCTTGATATCTCAGGGTTTAGAATTATTGAGGAGCACTTCTAATTCTTGTAAAACTCTTTGATATAACGGGAATCTTGTAGTCTGGGTTGCTAGAAGAAGATTGGACGTAGATTCATGTAGAACCGAACCAGTATAAAATTTATTGCCTCTTGTCTCTTTCCTTATCCTCTTTGCTTACTTTCATGTCTTTAAAAGCTCATAAACTAAGCATCTCATTCACTCTTTATTAATTTATTAAAGAAGATCTTGAAAGACATTCTTGAAAGACATTCTTGAAAGAAAAAGGAATAAATTTTTGTCACAATCAATTCACTCCCTCTTCTTCCTGAATATTATTCTCATCTACTTTAACACTAATATCTAATAATTTTCATACATAGAAGTTTTAATAATCAAATTAATTTAAAAGAACAAAAATTGATCTATATAATCGATAAAAGGTATAATTATTGATTTGGTTCACTAATTTTTTGGTTTAATTCAATTTGTTTCCCTTATTATTGGTTAGTTCAATTTAGTACCCCCAATTATGTAAAAGGTTCAATTTGGTTATCTCCGTTAAGTTGAAGTTAACACCGTGTCCGTACAGGACATGTGTTAAGCCGTAGAATTTTTTTTTTTTTAATTTTTTATTTTTTTTCTAAAAATTTATAAAATTATGTGACACGTGACAATTTACCATCATGACACATGGTAATGTAATAGTTGTTTTTAATTTAGTTCTCTATTTAAATTTTTTGTTCAATTTAGTACCTCAATTCTTTAAAACGATCCAATTTTCGCCTTTACAATTTGAGACCAAATTAGTAAATAAGTTTAATTATAACTTATATATATGTTAAAATAATTGCTTTGAATTTCTACATCAAAACACTACACCTAAATATTCAAATTATTTTATTTTTTGACAAGTGTAAAAAATTACAAAGGTAAAAATGTAAAAAGTAAAATAAGTTGAGTATTTAGGTGGAGTGATTTGATGTATATATTAAAAACAATTATTGTAACATGTATATATAAGTTGTAATTAAGTTTATTTACTACTTTGATCTTAAATTGGAGAGGACAAAATTGGATCGTTTTAAAAAATAAGAGTACTAGATTGAACCAAAAATTTAAATAGATGACTAAATTGAAAACAACTATTACCACTGTCACGTGTCATGACTGTAAACTTGCATATGGCACGATGATAATGTGACACGTGGCAGATTATAATTTTTTATAGAAAAAATTAAAATTTTACGGCTTGACATGTGTCTTGCACGAACACAATGTTAACTCCAACTTAACAAAGATGACCAAATTGAACCTTTTTAAATAATTAAGATATTAAATTGAACCAATCAATAATAAAGAGACCAAATTGAACTAAATAAAAAATTAAGAAAACAAATAAGTAATTATATTAAAAAAACAAGAAAAGTTTTGGATTGATTTGATATTTACCGGACTTTGATATCAATTATTACTTGCAGTTTGGTAAAAAAATATTTAATTAACAGTTTGGATGCAACTTTTTTACGTAACAACACAAACATTACAATTCATTATAACTTAACCCACATACTCTCACAAATGATACTATCTGTAACAATATAAATACATATGTCGCCATCTTTATCATCGCATATTAAAAGATCCTCAGAAAAATTTCCATGGTAAAACATTAAAATCATTTACATTAAATGTATAATTAAATATTTAGGCATCAACATTTTATATTAACATATTTTCCAACCATAGTAGAAAAAAAAACCCTCTTTTTACCATGAAAGTTTCAGTGAGCACATTTATTTAGCAGCACAAAATTCACTATAAAATTTCTATTTTTCTATGATGGAATTTAGTTGAACGAAATTGAATCTTCTAATCCATTGTTCATGTATAGCTTCAAGTTTTCTATACAATATCAAGACATGTAAAAGTTGAACATGAAGAAGACTAAATCTTGCTGAGAAAAAAAAATGAAGACTAAATTTGTTACATTATAACTTAGACTAATATTGTACTTAAGGTTTCACAACATGATACTTATAATCTAATATTATTTTGGCTTAATTACTCGGAATATATCCAGTTTGGTCTCAAAATTTCAAAATGATACCCACTTTTAAGTTTGTTTCAATTTAGTACCCAAATTTGAAATTGTGCATCAATGTAGTACACCCCGTTAATTTTTTGCAAACGCCATTAACGGCATGCCACGTGTCAACCTCTGGTTTTTTTAAAATTTTTAATTTTTTTTAATTTTTTTAAGTCCCGCATTGCCATCCCTACTACCAAGTGTCATTGTCTTGATTTCAATTTAGTCTTCACTATTTGTTTCAATTTAGTACCCATATATGTTTATTTGTTTCAATTTAGTTCCCACCCTATTTGTTTGAATTTTGTTCAATTTTTTTTTTCAAAATAGAGAAATATTATCTCTCTTTTAAGACAAAAATTATTATTTATATAAATGTTATATTGATATTTGTTACTAAAAATGACTTATAAAATTAAGTATTGAAATTTATATTAAAGTTAATGGTAAAAATCATGAATAACATATTTATGTTTTGTTATATTGATATTTGTTATACTCATGAATAACAAAGTTTTGGTAAATTTGTTATTCATGACTTTTATCACTAAATTTTAATATAAATTTCAATACTTAATTTTATAAGTCATTTTTAATAATAAATATAAATATAACATTTATATAAATAATAAATTTGGTCTTAAGGGAGACTCAATATTTATCTATTTTGTAAAAAAATATTCGGAAAAAATTGAAACAAATAGAGTGGGGACTAAATTAAAACAAATACATATATGGGTACTACATTGAAACAAATAGACATATGTGGGGACTAAGTTGAAATCAAGACAATGACTCTTGGTAGGTACCTTGCCACGTGTCATTGACAATGCCACGTGTCAAACCAAGGATTTGACACGTGACAATTATTTTAAAAAAAATTAAAAAAACCAAAGGCTGACACGTGGCACACCGTTAACGGTGTTTGCGAAAAATTAACGGGGTGTACTACATTGATGCACAATTTTGAATTTGGGTACTAAATTGAAACAAATTTAAAAGTGGGTACCATTTTAAAATTTTGGAACCAAACTAGGTATATTCAGAGTAATTTAGCCTATTATTTTTCAACAAACTTTTTTCAAACAAACCAACAATTAGGGTGTGTTCACTTGGAGGGGTGGATATGGGGGAGAGTGTGAAGATGGATTTGTGTAGATTTAGATAGATGAATTTTTGTGTTTTTTTGAGTGGATTTAGAGAGTAAAGTGAATAGATTTGGAGATAAGTTTTATAAAAGTTCGTGAAAGATTTGATTGATGTGATAGATAAAATTAATTGTAAAAATAGATAGAATTAAGAAGTTACCAAAATACCCTTGATAAAAAAGAAAATGATTTTATAATTTCATGTTATAAAAATAATTATAATTAATTAATACAAATTAAAAAAAATTAAATTATATAAAATTTTAAAAAAAAAGTATATATATAATTATATATATTATTATTTATTATATATTAATATATTAATTATTATATTTTAAATAATATTTTAATTATTATATATTATTATATATTATTGATTATATATATATATATTATTATTTATTATATATAATAAATAATATATATATATATATATATATAATAATAATAATTAATAAAATAATAATAATGTATTGTAATTAATAATTAAATTAATAAATATATATTTATATAAAATTTAAAGAGGGTATAAATGTAAAATGATTTATTATCTTCTCAACTCTTTACAAAATGAAGAGATGAATTTTGAGAACATACTTGCAAATCAACTCTCCCTTCTCTTTTCAAATCATGCAATAAGAACATAAAAAATTTTAAAATCTATCTTCACAAATCCTCGTCTACAGTACAATGTAGGCAAACGAACAGGCGCTTAGGGATGACAGCAGGGGACGCATTTTGTTATCCTATTGTTCTGGTATACCCAATAAGTCTCACATCGCTTAGGAGTCGAGGTCAAACGAAGTTTATATACTCCTACCTCCCTTCACCCCCTGAGGTGCCTTTTAAAGACAAAACCGTGACGGAACTAAAATGCTTCAAAGCGGACAATACCTCAGGAATGCGGTGGTTGTTCCTAACAATTAATTAATTTTTATAAAATAATAAAAAATTACGACAAATGAAACATAATATTATCTAATATTCGATATCCAAAGGAGGGTATTATTGTTTCTTCAATGTCAAATATTTAGAAAGAAATTATAATAAATTAAAGTACCAAATAAGATTTCATGAAAACCAAAATATTTATTAAATTTTCAAAAGTCAATGAAATCTAGTTGATAAAATTTAAAAATATTTTAAAAAATATATAAAATGAAAACAAATATTCAAATTAAAAAAATATTTTAAATGTCTCTTTACTTTGATTTTTTAAATTTTAATAAAATCTTCTTTTTATACACAATGAAAAAAGATTAAACTAATAATAAATAAAATTTAACATAAATATTTCATCATTTGAACTTTAATATAGATTGGATGGTTATAAAAAATATTCATGACAATTACATTAAATTATTATATTATAATAAATAAAAACTATTTATATAATTATAGTGATAAAATTACACTTATGATAATGAGTTAGAAAATAAAAATAAAAATATAAAAATATCAACAATTCCACATGCTAAAAATAAAATAAAAATAAAAATATTAAAAAAAATAATCAAATGTGTATGTTAGAAACAATTTAATAGACCACTAAATGAGATTGAACAAAGAAAAATAAATGTGTAATTAAGGGTATGACAAGATAAAAAATACTTTAGATATCTAAGAAACAATTTCAAATATCAACTTAGTCGAATTGTTGAGAGATAACGAAAATCATTTTAGCAAACCAAAAGAGTTCTTCAAATGAAATAAAATTAGTAATAAGAGAATAAAGAAGGTAAGTTTTTTATAGTGTTAAATATGTTTTTAGTTCCTAAACTTTAACTCAAAATTGGAATTCGTTCCTGCCTGAAAAATTAATTCATTTTGGTCCCCAAAGTTTAAAAAAAATGAAAATAGTCATTTTAACCCAATTACGTTAATTTGTTTTTGACGTGTCAAACGTGTTTCATGCTAGCATTTGAGTTCTTTACATCGTTTGACACATCACTTCAGTATTAGTTGAAAAACGTGTTTGATATGTCAAAAAAATTTAACGTAATTGGGTTTAGAAAACTATACCCATTCACTTTTAAATTTTGGGGACCAAAATTTATCAAAGTTTCAGCCAAAAATGAATTCCAATTTTGCGTTAAAGTTCAGTGACTAAAAAGATTCTTAAACCTTCTTTATAATATCTAGTAAATGAAATATTTATGTTATTGAACATTTAAATTGAGAGTTAAACATTTTCATATGAAAAAAATACACAATAAATAAAAATATTTAAAAAGCGTATAAATATTCAAATGTGAAAGATAAACAATATTCAATTAACATATATCATTTGAACATAACTTGACAAAGATTGTGATAATAGAAAAAATATATTGGAGAAGTGAATGAATTTCATGACAAGCCAAACAATTAGAAGAAAAAAAAAAAAAAAGTGTGTAGTATATATATATATATATATATATATATATATATATATATATATATAAAAGGTTATTTAATAGACTATGATCATTGTAATAATTTAAATAAGGACAAGGGATGAGGGACATAGTATATATGTACATACTTATCTCTATCCTCATATCAATTGAAAAAGTCGGATGTTATTCATACCTATACCCGTATCTAATCAATGTGAAAATTCCATTTCAAAATGGAGACGAGTTTAAAATTAACTAAATTGACGAATTTATTTGTAATCTCAACAACAATAGTAATATAACACTCAAATAAAACACAAAATAAATTTAATTATAGTTAGATTGTGGTGTACAATATCAAACACAAAGTAAATCCAAACTTTCAAAATATTAAATTTATCTAAAAAAATATAAGTTTTGAGATTATGCATTAAACATAGTTGAATAACTAAGTACTTTATATGTAAATCTTAATTACTCCAACCAGTGAATATCAATTAAAAATAAATTTCAAAATCACTCAAGTTTATGTAAATTTATTTAATATACCGTATATATAATGTTTTAAAAAATTATATACTAAATTTTTATATATAATAAATATATAGTTTTACTATTTGTTAACTTTAAACTAAAACAATTTTACTATAACTTTGTTAAGAATTAAAATAAGTTTAACATATGCAATGGCGGAGGATCATTAGTGCAGGCAGGGGCTCGGCACTCCCTAACTTTTTCAATTTTTTTAATCTTTTTTATTTTTTTTTAAATTATATATATTTAAAATTTGTTAAACTATTCATGCTTTTAAATTTTTTAAATTATATGTATATTTTTAAATTAAATAATTGTATATTGAAAAGTTAATGAAAATAAAATTAGATATTTTTTATTTCTTTTATAAGTTATAGCATTTAATGTTAATAAATAATAATATATAAAATTAAATATAATAAAGAAGCAAAATTATTAATGTTATGAATTAATGATTGTTTATTGATTTGATACATTTACTCATATAATTGATAGTCATATGATTCATTACTCTTTATGTAAATATTTGTATTAACTAAGTTGATTTGTTTCCTTTATGGATTACATGTTGTATCTATAAATAAGACTCTTCACTCAATGATAATACACAAATGAGTTGCTACCTATTTTCTCATTATCTCTACCCTATTGTTTCTTCTTTTCTTTATTATCTATTATTCTCTATGTTATTTGTTTTATTTCATAACAATTAAGATACTTTTTATTTTTTTTATTTTCATTGTCTTTTTAGTTTTTCACATGTTGTATTTATCTCTTTCCCTGACCTGATTTCTTTTTGTTACCTTACCACAAAAGAAAAAAAGTAATCTTCTGTCTCACTTGGGAGTGAATTGATTATCATAATTTTTATTAGTAATTATGTCTCTCAATTATTGATTATATTATGATAAATTATTTTTTAGTCTTAAATTTGTTTTTTAAATAGGTATATTGATGAAAAACTAAAGAATAAATTCATTTTTTAGAATTGATAAAAGATGAGTGAAGACCAAAACATGACAATATGGTTGCTCATCGCATAACAATGAAATGAAATGTGAATTTGAATTGATATGTGCACATTAGGAAAATGGGAAAGGAATATTTTGCAGATAATATGATTATTTAAATTGAAAAAAAAAGCTCAAAAAATTTAGTTATGATTGAATTATTTGATAAGTTTAAGAATATGAAAAAACGATGGACAATCTGTTAGATAATGTAGTTTATTCAATTTCATTGAACGAGTGACAATAATGTTAAATATGTAAATTTTAAGTATGTAATTTTGGCTCTCCCAAAAATTTTGGTCAAGATCCGCCACTGAACATATGTATATCAATATTCTCTTAAATGAACTAACAAAACATTTTGTTTAATGATCTAGTAGCATACATAGGTTCTCTTAATAGGACATCAAACACACCTTTTTAGCATTTTAAATCTATTCTCTGAAATTTATTTATTTGTATAGCGATTTTATAACAATTTGTAGCACTAACTACTTTATCGTCACCGGAACAAACATAGATATTGCTGCACTTATATGTTTGCAATTTTTTTAATAATAATAAGAAATATTTTAATATTAACATGGAAACTACAAATGTAATAAAAAGAAAAAATGAAATTTATAACAGTTTTCTATAAAGATAAATAATATATTATAAAGAATAAAGTTGAAATTATGAGATGTGTATGTGTAGTGATAAAGAAATCTCTTTGTATACATGTGTAAGATTAAGAGTTTGTTTGCAACTGATGCCTTCGTCTTTAAAAAATTTGGAAGTGTAGAAATAAACTGTAGGGGTGCAAGAAGGAAGTGTGTAGTTAGTGATCGACAAAGGCCTAATCCAAATACATGGACAAACAAACAAGAAAAACAAATTTGGGCCATGTTTATCTACCCATTCATGAAGGTATACAATTACACGTCAATGGCTCTACTGGATAAAATTTTATGGAAATTTAGTTATTTGGTATTAGGAAGAATCCTTTAAAAATCATATATTTCCTAACTTTTTAAATGCACCAAATGACTGAAAATGAGATCGATATACACTGATTAATAATAAGGTCATGTTTACGATAAGGTGAATGAATAATACCTTACCCTAAGTCTATAAAAATTTAATTTGTATGTATTTTTCAAAATCATTTAAAACTAAACAACTGAATAGTATTTCATTATATTATATTTTATATATATATATATATATATATATATATATATATATATATATATATATATATATATATATTATCACATTTAGATAAACACATCCATAGATCTTATTTATCAATTTGATATATTATCAATTTGATTACACAATTTAGATAAACACATCCATAGATCTTATTTAGAAAAAAGTTTAAGAAAATTAGTTGCATTTATTTTTATTTTTAAAATAACTTTGAAATTATTATGAAAATTAAATTTCATGTAGAAGTCACAATTACCTATTTTATATCACATAAAAAACTCAAACAAGAAAGTAAAAGAATACTACTATAATATAACATTCAAATTAAACAAAATTGCACATAATAAAAGTATACAAATAAAAAGAAGAGTCAGCATTTAAAGTTTGATTGCCAAATTTAGATTGCAAGATGTTACATGAAATTATTTTTGGAATTGAATGATCACGTTTTTGTTGTTGAAATTGTTGACATGTTTCTGGATGAACGATTCGCAAAATTTGTAGAAGGAGGTACCGTTTCAATTTCTGGTTTCATCATTATCACTTTCTAATTCTAATTTTGTAAAAGAGTTCGATCATAGATAAAATAAATGTATAAAATATAGATATATTATTTTATTAGTTGATTTTATATGATTGAATCATATATCAAGTTTACTTCTTAATTAAGATGGTATCATAATTATTTAAAAATTTATTTTAACTAAATTTATTATTTATTAGATGGTTTAATTAGTCGAATGATATACATTGTAATTTGGATGTGTCAGTTTGGTATCCATTTTGTAAAAGGTGTCAAATTGAGTCCAAACTTTTGAAAATATGACTTAATTAGGTCCCTTTCGAAAAGAAATTATTAAGACCGTTAACTTTATTAATAACTTTTACTTCTAAATTTAATATAAATATCAATACTTAATTTTGTAAGTCATTATAAATATCAATATCATTAACGACGTTAATATTTTTTGTCTGAAGTGAACCTAATTGAGACACATTTTCAAAAGTTGGAATTCGATTGACACATTTTTAGAAGCAGGTACCAAACTAACACATCTAAACGAACAAAAATGGGTATCATCCTACTAATTAAACCTTATTATATCTATTTTATCTTCTATTATCGGTATAGCTGTCAAAATGGGTTGGAAACCGCAAGCCAACCCGATCCACCACAGGTTTGGACCGGATTGGGTTATTTTATTTTTTACAAATTTGAATATAGGTTAATTTTTTATCCGGCCCATCTAGAACCCGGCTCACCCGAGTTGAACTGGTGGTGAGTCAGGTTGGCTCACCAACATGTAGATAAAGAGTCAAACAAGTGTTTTTAATTATGTTGGACTTTGAATTGAATTTGGGTTGGGTTATGTTTTTTTTTTAGCCAACACATTGGTAATTTGTATTTTTGTGATTTTGGTTTGTATTTGGAGTTTAAGATTTTTTTGAATTACATTGAAGTTTATTTAGATTTTAATCAAAATTATAATTTTGGTTGTTTGAGACTGAATAAAAAAATTTATATTTTTTTAATTAAGTGAGCCAGTGAACCAACCCATTTAACCCACCTATCCGTGATGGGTCAGGTCGTATTCGAATTTTTTTGACTCACTAATAAGTTAATCAGATTTGGTTGACTAACTAAATATTTAATCCATGGTAGGTCAGATACCCGATTTATCAGCTTTAATTATCGGACTATTAAAAGAATTTACTTTTTTTATTTATATTTATAGTGGAGTTAAGTTGCATTATTCTTCTCATCACATTTCAAATTTCCAAACCCATGAAATATCAACATTGTAAAGAAAGTGTCCAAACCCATTTGACTAGGTCGGGCCGAAGCACAAATAAATTTGTGTATTTTAGTGTTTTTTTCAAAATCGAACTCGTGACTTTTTTTCTCACATTTCTTTCTTTCCTCTCATGTAACCACTAATTTGAATAATTCCCTTTATCTCCGGTTAGTATAATCTAAAATAGAGAACGATGAATTAAGGATAAAGTAACATTTGTAAGTATAATTCGAAAACCAAAAATTACTAATTTAACAACGAGTGATGGTAAGAAGTTATATTTTTTATGTAGTTTGCACACTGCATTTCTATAAAATATTTACACCTTTCGTCTTCTGTAACAAAACTTATGCTTTTTCGTTTTTCACGTTTCACAGAATCTGATAGCCATTATAAAAATAAAAACGTAATAGCACATATAGAAGGCTTCATAAAAAACAACTTATTTTAATCATGTTTACTCCGCAAAAATTAATATGTTTAATCATCAATTGGGAAGGAAATGCCCCCACATACATTAAAAATGTCAAATTTAAGGTTGGAACTTTTCTTCGAATATATATCTTTTTTTCGACTCACTAAATAATCATAAATGTATAAATTTTCAGCAAAAGTGAAACAATTACATCTTTTCGCACCACTCAGAAAACACTACATAAGAAACATAAAATCTCACAATAACATTCTCTTAAAATTCAAACTAAACAGTACTGATTTGAACAATATACTACATATAAAGATTGAGCGACAAATCAAGATTGCAAGATGTCTCCTCGGAAGTTTCTTTGGGAACGAAATGATCAATAAAATTTGTTGTTGCAACCATTGTCGTCTTTCGTAGTTGGTTTGATGAAGTGCTAGCATCATTCGGAAAAAGAGAGAGTGTTTGAAGAGTGGTTTTGTCATCATGGTCACTCTCTATAATTGGATAATCACTTTTCATAACTGTGAATCCATCAAATATTGACTTTCCATGATCTCTTTTAAACAATGAATGTTCATATCTTGGAGTCCAAGAAAGTTTCTGAATCATGGAGTCTTTTCTGACCCCAAGTGTCCCATTATAAGATTTTCCATAGAAGGGATGAAGAGAGTTATATAAACTTGAATAATAAGAGTAATAAGAAAAGTGTTCTAACCCACTAACATCAAAACCTTCAACACGTTTTGCCATAGCCCGTTCTTGTTTGTGTGCGTTTTGGTGTCCTCCCAAAGCTTGTGAGGTAGAGAACTCTTTCTCACAATAGTTGCAAAAGAAAGTCTTTCTTTCTTTCACATTTCCATTCTTCTTATCTTCATCTTTTGAGTCAGAAATAGATGAATTGATTGTCTTATTGTTCAATGGTTCTTGAGTAGCATCACCATTCTTTGACATCTTCATAAAATCTATCAATACTCTTGTATCAGAAATTGAACATTCATCTTTTTGAGACTTCAAAAAAAATTTTCGACAATACTTCATTGCAACAATGGATTGTATGATGAAATTTTGAAGTTGAGAATGAATGACGTGAAAAGTATAGTGTGACTATGATATTTATTTTGAATGAGTATTATTATATCTAAATTAATAAATAAGAAAAGAATATCACATTATCTTTTTCTTTAATTAATAAAAATCAAAATAATATTATCAACTACTTTAATCACCAAAATTTCCGTATTTAACCATCACTTATGTTAAAAGTTACTGTTTTTATGTCTCTTATACATTGTATCAATCTTGCTATAAGATTAATTGTGATAAATCAGTATCTTTAAAATATATTGTATTACGATATAGTTAATTGATTTAATCATCGAAAGAAATATTTGCAATAAAATATTGGCTTAGTTCTCTTCGCTTTTACAAAAGTACCCTCACCTTCTCTTTCAAATTTAGACCCAAGTTACTGCTCACAACATAGAACTGTGTATATTATATTTAAATCTTAAATTAAGCTCTTTTCTTTCAAAGGGCTGGGTGCTTCCTTTAATGAAGATAAAAAAGGAATTAAGGAAAATTCACATTTATGTTTACAAATTAGTAGTTGTCCATAATTTTTAAAATAAAGACATTTTCAGTTCATGGATAATATTTATAATTATACTTAACTTTAAGACTTTGAAATATACTTACATAACATAAGATTTAAAATTAAAATGTTTGAACATAAAAATAAAAATTTATCTTTATCTTAAAAATAATCATGTTTTAAAAAGTTTAGAATTTTTTTTATTAAAGTAAGTTAATAAGTTTAGAATTTTTTTATCTGAGTTAATTATTTGATGTTTTTGAACATGTTTCTTTTTTGAATTATTAAATAAATAAAATGTAGGTATATTTTGAATTTTGGTCCCGTACAAAAGTATTGTTCACATGAAATTGATTTTAAAATTTTTAAATCAAAACACTCGTAGATAAAACATATATATATATATATATATATATATTAAAATGAAATGTATATGTATGGGTCATTATTTAAGTAAGATGTATGCATATTATGTAATATGGTCCCGTACAAAATAAATACAACATGAAATTGATGTTAAAATTTTTAGATAAAAACACAATGTATATTATATTAAAATGCGTATGGACGGGTCGTTATTAGAGTAAAATGTAGGCATATTGTGTAATAGGGTCTCGTACAAAATAAATACAACATGAAATGGATGTTAAAATTTTTAAATAGAAACACATATATATTACATTAAAATGAAATGGATATGCACCGGTCGTTGTTAAAGTAAAATGTAGGTGTATTATGTAATTTGGTCCCGTATAAAATAAATATAACATGAAATTGATGTTAAAATTTTTAAATAGAAACACATATATATTACATTAAAATGAAATG
>Ga0214545_1005670_pt1 | contig 22355 bp, 17 predicted proteins | sample CNSS4metaG_FD_160064 | JGI IMG/M metagenome (GOLD analysis project Ga0214545, IMG submission 160064) | Root nodule microbial communities from cowpea collected in UCLA plant growth center, Los Angeles, California, USA - CNSS4 | ecosystem: Host-associated > Plants > Roots > Nodule | place: USA...
TATATATATATATATATATATATATATATATATATATATATATATATATATATATATATATATATATATATATATATATGAAATGTGACAAAGATGAGAGTGGATTATGTTTGTGTACTACTTGACATCGGCATCAATAAACCTCATTCAGTTTTGGCCATTTTTTAAATGGTAGTGTTGGAATCATAAGACCAATCACATTATTGAACTAAACTATATAAATGAAGATAATTTTTACATTGCAAATTAGTGTTATAGTATAGAGTTAGAGAAAAATCAAATCTTTTAAGAAAAAGTTTGAAGGGTTATCTCTAAGCAATTGAAAATGGGGATTTCTGATGCAATATGCAGAAGTCGGCTATGGTTTGTTTGTATGTTTGTGGGGTGCAAGTGATTTTGCTGCAGCACAGTGGCAGTGGAAGTGTTAGGTGAGAGGCATGGTTTTTTAAAGACATAAAAATATTAAAGGAACCGTCCCAAAAGACCATAACTTAACACTTTTCTTTTCTGTGATGCTTATTTTTATTGATTGGGAAAAGTTTTGGGATTTGCCTTTTCCACTTGGCACTCAACTTATGTCATTATAATTGAGCTCAATGGAAGTGGAGATGTGCTATAATACATCACTTTTCTATCAAATGTTTGTTTTTTTTTTGTCAATTTTTTAGTTAATTTGGTTTCGTTGTTTCCTACATTTCTTTTTACTTACAATTTATCCATTAAAATACCAAAATATGTAAAATTCCAAAAGTTATAATTGTGATGTAGAATTTTTGTATGCATTCATGTTACACTAATTAAAGAAAAAAAATGTTAAAAAAGAGTGTCACCAGAAAAGAAAGCAAAAAAAGTAGGTAGAAAATACAGGGCTTTTACTTCCTGCACCTTCACAATTTTTTCGTGCACTCCTTCACATCTTCAAAATGAATATTTTTCCTTCTGTAAAACTGATTTCCAGATTTTGAAATAAGATTTTCAAAATAAGGATTTTGAAACAATTTTTTTGGAATAAATTTTTCAAGATAAAATTTTTAGAACGCATGAAATGCATTACAGAACAAACCTGTTAATATATTTTAGAATGAGTTCTTGGAAATATTTTTACATAAAATGTGTTTTGAAAATAGCTTTTCAAAATACACGAAATATAGAAAGAACTTTCTAGAATGAGTTTTATGCTGCATCTTTTCCTTTCTTCTTCTCCTCGGTAACAATGTGATCATGGAAGTGGTGGCAATAGTAACAGTTTTTTGAGTCCTGTTATTTTGTAGATACAGTTAGTAATTGTGGGCTGTATAAAGTAATAACCAAATAAAGAAGAAAGATGTGTAAGATGGGTTTTGAAGGGTACGAGAAGAAAGGGCCCAAACATTAGAAGTGAGCAAACGTTTGGGCCTAAGCCAGGATCTGGACCGAGCCCAAACAAATCCCGAGTGAAAGATGACATCATAAATATGCTTCTTGTCGTCGTGAGAAATAGACAGAGCAGCAGAAAGTGCTAGAAGTAACTAGCACCGTATTTTCAAGTTCTTCAGTTGCTTCTCTTATTCACAATTCTTTATCATCACACAATCAATTCCATTCGGACCCAATTGTGATGAAAAGTTTCTAAACCCAACCATTTCATTAGAAATGAAATAGTAATAGTTCTTTCTGTAAGAACTTAGAATCAAAGTGACAGAGACAAAGAATAATAGTAATAGTAATATTATTGAAAATAAAGAGTAAAGAAAGAAAAGATCATAAGATGGATTCGGAAATGATGGAAGCGGAAGCATCATTATCATCATCGCAGCCGCACGTATTCAGTTCCGGCCAAAACGACGTCGTTCGAGATTTGCTCACATTGGCTCGCCAACTCATCACTCAAGGCAAACCTTCCGAGGCCCTCCAAGCTGTAATCTTTTCTTCTCCTTCTTCTGTTTCAATTTTTCTTTCATTCTTTATCTTCTTTTTGCATTCTTCAGTTTTAAAGATTTTATCTTTGATTCTTTTTTCGTTAATTCGTGTTCTGTGCAGTAAATGTTCATCCTATTTAAACTGAGTCTGAAAAACAGGCTCTAGGGTTGGAAAGAAAACTTCCCATGGAATGAATTACTGTTTTATAAGCTGCTAAATGAATGAAATTGAGAAAAAATTAGGGAATTTTTTCTGGGGTGAAAAAAATTAGGGATATTTTATATGCAGGTATTTTCCACTAAGATAGTCTCGGTTTGAATTTCACATTTTTACAATTTGCTGTGAAGTGGTAGTTTGGTGCTAAGTTTAGCACCCGAGGCCTGCAAATTACTGGGTATTGTATTTATATTTGTTGCATCATGCATTTGGGGGAGTTTTGAAATTTGATACAGGGATAACTCACTTCTCTTGTGTGCCAAAACTGTTGAATGTTTTGCTTTAGGGTGTGTTGGATTTTAAACATCTAAACAATGGCCAGTAAACTTAATCTGTGTCCATTTCCCTTCTCCCTTCAGTTTGATTAGATTCTTCCTTCTTCCTTCCTCTCTCAATTCCTAATTTACCATAAAATACTAAGTTAGCATTAACCAAATAACCATTTGCATGATTTATGTGAGGCACTTTGCACAGAAACATAAGTTCATATCTTTTAAAAATTTCTTTTCTTACATCACCAAAGTGGAGTTCTTGTTACAGTTTAGAGTGCTTAATGAAGTCATGGATTTTCTTAACGAGAAAATCTCTTCTCCATTTCCTACTCTCTCCAGTTTTTACATTCTTAAAATGTGTAGGTCATATTTTCATGAATGCATTGTCAAACAAACATTGTTCAATTTTCCAATATTATGATGTCTTGGTGACCGACATATGAAAGTTTTATCTTTGATTCCAATGTCTCTAAAACCTAGATAATAAAAAGTGGTGTGAAATCTACCATTCAAGCATTCCACATGCATCGAGAATGTGCCTGTTGTGATGTGTGAACATGAATCATGCTCGTAGAAAGTGCTATATACTTTCCAAACGTGAAATAAAAAGCCAAAATCTAAAAGGGTGTTTGGTTGTTATCCGACTTCAATAGTTGAGGGTGTTTTGTTTGTCATCTGATTCATTTATAGTTTATCTGTTTCACTGTAATTACAAAATGTTCCTTCGGTTTCATTTTGTTTACTACTTTCATAGTTGCATAAAGGAAAAGGTGAAAATGACAAACTTGTTTTTCCACTTTCCCTGTAACATTTAGAGAACATGAAACAAAATGATAACAATCTAATATCATTGTAATAAACAGTGAACATATGAAAACTGTAAGTGAAAAACAGAAAACGAATCAAACACTCCCTAAATCTAATCATGATTCCTGCGGTTGATATTGACTTATAACTGGAACAGGTTGTTGCAGCAATGAGGACTAGAGGTGGTGATGAAGCTGTTTTTCAGTCCCTGCATCGCGCTCGAGAGGTGTACAGAAGTAAACTGCAAGAGAATGCTACAGTTGATAAACTGGCTTCTTTGTTTGCTGAGTGTGCTATTGCTGAAGCTCAACCTTCAGTGACTGAAGCACCTGCTAATAACAGGACCAGCCCATCAATTACTCCAAACCCAGATGCTAATGGGACTTCCATACTGGCAGAAAGTGGGAGGATGCAAGTAGTGTTGGATGCAGTTTCTGATGGAAGCAGCTTCATCTGTTTGAAATGTGGAGGCCTTGTTAGTAACCATCGCAAAGATGAGCATTATGCATACTGGTGTTGTTGATCTCTTGATCCTGTGGCAGTTTAAGGTTGGTTACCCATGTTGATGCAACTTTTTTTGTGCATCTTTAAGATGGAACCGGTGGAATGAGCGAACTTCTGAGTTCTGAATGCCTGAAACTTTATCTTTGGAAAAGTCATGCTGCTGTCATAGTGGAGTGAATTGCCGAACTTTTGTCCTTTGAAGACTTCAGTGCTGTAAACCATACCATACAGAGTTGGTCTTGAGTAAACTTGGGATGTCTATGTTGACTCCAATGTGTTTACTATTACCTTATGTAATCTTTACTAAACATTTTTTCCGTTCACTTTGAGTTGTATGTTAGAGTAATAATAGCAAAAATAATACTACTTTATGTTCAATTTGTTTTACATGCACAACAATTCACAAAAATATGGACAGGGTAATTTGTTTTCACCATTTCCTTGGCATTGTCTTGGACATAAATAAATCAAAAGCCTCCTGTTGTTGCGGATTTTGTATCTAATAGAGCACTGATGCATACAGTTAGATGGCCATTGCATGTTAAGAGTAAATGATATTGATTATTGATATGTCTATTCTTTATGCCAAGTATTCTCTTGAATTAACATAGTTTATAGGCAAATCTCCAAGAGTAGTTTACAGGCCTGATAAATCTATTGAGACAAATCTCTTAGCTGTTGTATAAATGAACATCAATTTAAATATTTATTTAATGTACAGATTTTTCATGCGCATATTGCTCGCACACAGAATGCCACCAAAAATAGAAGTTTTCCTTCTAAAAATTTACCCCGGTCCAAAATTTCTCCATTACAAAGTAAATTGAGAAGATTTCTTTTTTAACTGGAAAAGTGCTATGTATGTAGCAAATTCCTTTTTACGCACAGGATGTACCCATGGTCAGGTTGCTACACTGTTTTGGTTTGACTGCTCTTTCAAAAGATTCAATGTCACTTCTGCATGGATTTTGATGGCAGTAAAATTTAGAAGCTAAAATATGTTACATGATGGATTCAAATAAACAGTAAATAAGTTATTCTAAACAAGTCTTCAACGTGCAGTACAAATAAATATATTGCCTGGAAAACTGATTAAAAAGGGGGGAAAACTGATTAAAAATTTCCTTGCTACAAACTCTGGTATGGTAAATTACAATCTCTTTCAATATAGTTAATATTTTTTACACACAAGACCTACAGGTAAAACAGAAGAATTTCCTTCTGTTGCTTTGTGACAGAGGAAGACTACAGTATATCTATCAACAAAAAATCAATGCCTGACAAAACACGGTAAGACCATGGTAACTTACAACTTACAAGTAAGAAACAGAAGACCCTCAATGCACATTTCCAAGACTCCACAAAAGAATATTTCTTTTTCTCCCCTTTCAGTGTTGGTATACACACAATATTCCAAGATAATTTGTATGGCAAGATCTTCACAAATGCCACCAACTCCTATTCATGGGAAGCCTTCGGCAACATTTTTACACACTTTACTTTACAAGACGCTTCATAAGCAGCAAACAACGGAAACATTTCCAACATTCGGGTAGTATGTATAATGTTATTGTCAGCAACCCATTAATTATTACCCTGCAACTAGAAACAAGTAATGTCAGATCAATGCATCTTCATTTACTTGTAAAAGAAACAGAAATTTTTTGTTTAGTTACAACTAAGTCTTACAGAATAATTCATAAAATTAACCGACAGATAAATTATATAAAGGGGTGGATAATATCAAACGACGGAAAAGGAAGAATATAATTTTAAAAGGTAGAACAGCACAGGGTTTGGTTTGATGATGATGTGAAAATATAGAGGGTAATTACCTGCACCTAGATTTTGGTTTTTTCCAATGCTTTATGTCTAGGATTATTCTTGTAGGTTAAAAAATGAACTGAGCCAACAGCAAATGGATGATCACCATAGCATTCAGATTCACATGACATACGGCAAAGCCTGTGAACGTGGCCTTGTTCTCATGATTGTCTCATCGCTGTGTCGAATCCATTCAGAAAGTCTCCATGGCTTCTGCCACTTCCATTTGAATTGCATTAGCCACTGATGGTGGCTTCTTTTCCACCTCCATAGCTTGCCAGAACTTTGTCCTACAATTGCTAGTTTTTTCATTGACAGTTGCCCGATGGGTACCATCTGCATTGACAGAAAGTCTCACATCGTTAGCCCAATGAAAATGAGTATAAATTTAATATAAATGGAGAATAAATTACCCTTCTACTCTGATCTATAAAGGCTGCTGATTCCCTCACTTGACCATTAGTGATGCCCGGCATATACTTGCGCTGTTTCTGTACTGGCAGAGATTCCGGGGATAAAGGTTCCTTTGTGTCTTCTGCACAGTGTTTCAACGAATTTGGAGAGTTTCCCTGTTGGCAGAGAGCAATGATAATTAACAACTGAAAATGAAGGTTGTGTATTGTTGACAATTACAATGATTCACAAAAGTAAAAGATATCCATCAAAAGTAAGTCACAAAAAAGATAACATGAAGACAATAATAGACGAAATCCTCAATAAAGGAGATAATCACTACAAAGCTATATAAAACCGTAGAATCATAAGCTTTTTATGATTTAAGTGAGATGACAGCCAATTTCTTCTGTTTACAAGCCTAACTTTTGTCTAAAAGAAGCCACTAATCTGACCTTTTCGGCAGCAGCACTACAGCTATTTTTATTTTTTAAAATTCTTAGTTGTTTTTAGCATGAATCTTAGGTAGATAAGATCTTACAGAAATTGGCGTAGCCAACGTGGTTACAATAGCTTGCTCTCTCACTCTTAGTTCCTTCTCAGCTTCCTTTCTCTTGATTTCACTTTGCCGTAATAGACCTACAAGTTCTTTGATTTGATCTTTCATTTCCCTGATCTCGGTGTCCTTCTCCCACAGTTGGCACCTGTAGTTAGCATCTAAAACTTCAATTTTCCACAGTATAGAAAAGATTGTCATATGAAACCCAGTAAAACAAGTGATTGTATATTATAATTTAACTTGACCAATATTCATGTACATTCCACTCATTTTGTAGTTTTCTGAGCAGGAAAGGAAGACCAAAGACCATTCAAAACAACTATTTTCCTGCTAGTTTATTGCTTATCAAGCTCTTGTAAAAATCATGTTAATCAAGATCAAAGTATCAAACCAGCAATAAGATTCCAGGTGCTAAGGGAATCATGTAACTAAAGGCCTCATTTCCATTCTATCTAGTAAATATTTAGTTTAAGAGAATCATCAAATTAGCAAGATAACAGAGCCAGATATACATGTGAAAAAGAAAAAAACTCACATAAATGGTATACCGTTAAAAGTTTTTTGTATGTGCATCTTGGAGTTTACCTCGTCTATCTCTGCTTTATTCCATTAATAAAAAAAGAGGACATAATATGCCAAATTTTCTAGTGTTTTACATGAATTACTGATCCTTGAAGGAAAAGGCTTTTTGTTTGTTTGTTTTTACATGAATTACTGATCGTAGTGTTTGATGGATTAAATCAGATGTGAACATAAAACACGCAAAATATGGCCATGACTAATGTACAATTCTTATCCTTAACAGATAAAATATTGAAAGTGTTTTGGTTAAGCAAAGCACCTAGCATCTCCAACAGAATTGAACAAATATTGAAGCAAATTCTTGGCTTCTCCCATTGAGCGCAACTGGTTCCATCGTCCACGGTTAGTGAAGGCCCGTTCACGTTCTTCTGCCTCAGAAAGTTGAGAAGCCATCGCCACAAGTGAATTAGATGATATGCTCAACATGCTCTCAAGTGAAGCTATTCTGGCCATTCTTGCATTTGGTGACATGGAGGATGCTCTGAGAAGAATGATAGATGTTAACAACATCCATGAAGAGAGAAATAGTCCTTTTATATTGGATGTGTTACCATTTGGAAGAGCCATAAAACTACAAAACTAACGACAAAAAGCATTAATAAATTTAATAACATTTATTTAAGAATCAGACCTAGCAAATCCATTCTTTCCTCTTGGAGGACTGAGACCCTTGGCAGCAAACCCGTTTACTTGCTTTAGCATGGCCAACTCCTCCGCAAGGGCAGCTCGCCTGTAGCAATATCACGATATTAAATGTTACATTACAGATCAATCAGAAAGAAAAATAATTTAGGGATATAGGTTGCATACACTTGACTTTGCTTCTCATACTCAAATCGAACTTCATGCTCTTTTACCATGACTTCCAGCTCTTGATCAAGCCACCGTTGTAAGGGCTTCTCATTGCTCTAAAGAATAAACTAAACTTACTTTATAACTGGAGTAGATAATCAAGAAAATTAAAGGAGATGAAAGTTTATTACCTGTCCATTCGTTCCACTTCCATTCATTGCAACTAGAAAATGAAATGTAATTAGAATTTGATAATAGTAAAAGGGAAGAGTTATTGCACTAAAATCCCCATGTTCTTAACTAAAAGAGAAGTTTCCTATGCTTAAGGCATTTTAAAAGAATATATCTATTAGAAATGACCTGATAAACTTTTCCATGTCTCATGCAAGACATGCCAAATTGCAAATCATTAAAAATGAGCATATTCTGTGCTAAAGGCAAATCATACCCAAAGTGTCTCGGCTGGAAGATTTACGAGCTTCAAGCAACTCCTTTAACCTTTTGGTGGCCATTGCAGCTTCTTCAGTCTTCCTCTGGAGGACCTAAAGGAAATATTCAGTTGTTCAATATAACAATTTATTATGAAAAGTATCATTCTTGATAACTAAGTCAAACAGCATTGATGGTTATGCATGTTGTGTAGCAAGAACATAAAATAAAACAAATGCAATAATGAGATTTCATTTTCATTTGGCTTTTTAACCTCATCATAGAACACTGTTTTAGTTCCACGCATGGGCATGAGTGAATATTAATCACTAAAAGAGTATCTAAATAATGAAGGTATCATTCCTTCTATATTCATTAATATTCCACATAGTTATGCGCTAGTGATTAAACTTCTTAACCCAACAAGAATAACCTTTACGACTAATCTTGATAAGCAAGCAAGCAAGACAATATTAATAAGTAAAACAAGGCTGCCATCCAACAACTTGTCAATACTCACCATTTTCTGGCGCTGATTCAAAGCTTGCAGCTTATGCCGTTCAAACTCATTTCTCCTTCCTTCCTTCTTTAACTGTATTTGCAAACATATATTTAATACAAAATCATAGAATTTAAATGCAGTACAGGTGAGTAAATCATATTTAAGAGATTGATTAGTCATTATCAACCATCACACTACTTACCTCTTGAATTTGAAGTCATTCAAAAGCTTGGATTGGATCACCACACACCATACTCAAACTATAAATTAAATATTTCATGTTTACGTTTTCACAAAGAAAGATTCAACTGATATTTAAGTAATATTTCATTTAGGAAAAATATTAATTGGCAAACTTTCTCTACCATAAAATAAAGGTGAGGCAAAGGACATATTAAATAAAAAATAAAAAAGAGAAGGTCGACATACTTGCAGGAGCTCTTTTTCTCTAGAAGCCTTCCATTGTCGAAACTGTTCAGCCTCTTGTTTTATCCTATGTTGCAGTTGAACCTGCAATCATTGTTCAGTGTATAATAGAGAGTATATTTATCGATTCAAACTAAGGTATGAAAAAGTAGAAAAGTCAACCTTCTGGGCCTTTATGGATTGTATTTCATCTTGCAATCGCTTCGCTGCTTCATCACTTTTTTGCTTTTGCTTCAGAAGCTGGACCTGACTCTCCTGTTTCTTCTTCAGATCAAGAATCTAGCATAAAAAATTTTGAAATTATATTAGCAATCTAGAATTGTTCGAATTCAAATCTTTTAAATAAAAATAGAACAGACTCTTCACCTGGGCTTCAAGTGTTTTCAGTTTTTGGGCATGGATATCCTCTGATTTCTGCATTTGTCCATCAGAATTGGCAGCAAGATTTTCAACTTCGGCCAAAAGACGATCCCTCTCTCGCTGCATACATAAATCAGGAGCATAGATAAATATGAATTTTGTGTGGGAGCAAAATAACTTTGCAGAACTCCTATTGAACCTGAACAACTCTTTTCTCATCCTCCAGTTCTACTATCTTCTTTCCAAAGTGCTGCTTGAGTGCTTCAGCATCAGATATTCCAAAAAGCTTCATCTCAGACTGTGAACATCAATCCCAATACGTACATTAATATACAAAAAGAGAGAAGAAAACCATTCAATGCTTCTATCATGATTACTATTTGAATTTGGATCAATCATCAGAGTTAAAAACTTATTGCAGATAGTCTAGTCAAATTACATGACAGAAGTTACCCCTTATTTCAGTTTATTTAAATGTTATCATTTATTGATGCATAATATGTCACATTGTGTATAGTTAATTATACATAAGCAGTGTTACAACCTCTTTTTGCTCCAAGCGTTTATTCAATTCATGTAACTCTCTATCCATACTATTTTGCAGAAGAGTATGCTCCCACTCTTTTGCTACTTCTTCGATTTCCCTTGAATCGCCTGCTAAATTTGCAATTGCAAGCCGAATCATAGAAGTTTAATAATCATACTTGGTTAAATTTAAGAATTAGAAGACAGCGTTAAGGAACAGGATGAAGCAAGTTGCAGCTTCAAAATTTGCAATATTATTGTTATTAAGTCCTGGCCAAAGAAGATACTGACCTGTTGTTTCATTCATTGGATAATCAGAGTTTGTTATAGGTAAGCCCCTCTTAAGACCATCAGTCTTTGCATTACATGTGCTATTATCCTGAAAATGAAATTTTTAAAATTAATGTACCGCCTTAAGAGGTATTATCCTGAATTTGCTTTCGCTCATGGCTATGATAACCGAAATAATTTGAAGTAGTGGAACGCAAATACCAAGATGAAAGCACACATTTAGACACTGAAAATTAGGGGGGAAATTATTGAGTCAAAGAAGATTATCAACGGAAGAATCAGTGGCATACATAAGCATCCTTTTCACATTGTTCTACAACAGAGCATCTACTGCGGTATTCATGAAGTTCACAACGAAGATCTTCATTAGCTGCTTCAAGCCAAGAAATCCTTTCCTTGAGGACCTAATCAATTATAAAATGATTACATATTAGAACTGCATGTACAACGAAGCCCAGCACCCAGGTCCAGTTAAGAATAGTATTTTTTCTTTTCAAAACCAATATGATGAGCATTGATTGGTCTCCAACTGTGCATCATAAATTATGTCCAGTCAATGTTACCACTACCCCATCATAGGAACTAAATTAAAATTAATGCAAGACATTGTCAAAGATTTAACACAAACAAACTACCTGAACTTCCTCGGAAGAGCCACCAGAGCGAGCACAAAGTTCTGCTTGCAAATACTCAAGTTGTTGTCGCATTTTTAGCATTTCATTGGACATGGGATCTCTATTGACCTACGGAACAATAAACCAAAGATGAGCATCAGTGTCTATTGCAAAGGCAACCAATAATTATCTCAGTTTTGTGAGATAGGTGAAAAGGGACATAAAGGTGATGCAGAGACTTACAACAGGCTTGTTCTGGATGTTGCGTGCACGATTTGCATACTTCAAAGTGTTAAGGGTTTCCTCAGCATTAATATCAGCAGGACTTATGCAGGCTGGGAAAAAAATATTTTTCAAGTAAGAAGATAAATTATAAAGTTAATATCAGGGACCAAAATACTTCTTTAGTAAGAAGAGAAGTTATAAATTTAACAACAGTTTCTCTAAAGTGCACCCTGCAAAGATGGGGGAGGGAACTAGAACACAATGTACAGCTTTTTAATACTTGTCATCAATCATTTAGGTTAAACTGAGAAGATACCAGAGGTTCAAATTTTCTTAAAATCACTCCTAGAGATTGGAAGAAGTATTTGAGAATACAAAATCCACACCACTGAACTTCTACGCATTAACTAAGGCATGTTTTAATTGGTTTCTAATATTTCTTCCCCGGTGCTTACATTCATTCATAACAAAGACGCAACTGAGTTTATGAACTTGAATATCGAATACAGGAAGAAATTAGAAAAAAACATACGAAATATTAAGCATGCGCTCCATGACTATTAGAAATGTTTATATGGAGCTTATCATTTGAAGGCCAATGATGGGAGAGGGAAAAATAAAATTGATTGGAATAGACTCAAGGAAAACAGCCAACCTATCATTACAGTTCTGCTGTTACCGCCAAGTGAATCCTGCAAAACAATTTAACTTCATTCATAAAAAAGAAATAAAAAATAATTAAATTAAAAAATCAAAGAAAGGAAACATGAATATAAAATCATATAAGCATGTTTCCTATTTTATCTGTTTTTCTTGGTTAATTACAACGAGGGTCCCTAAACTGTTAGGTAATTTTCAAACAGGTCTCCGAACTATTTTTTTAATCTGGTCCTTGATCATGTGAATTTTTTTGAATTGACTCCCTAAGTTTATAAAACTTCTATAAATTGTATTTTCTGTTGGTTTCAAGCCATCATAAACTAAACCTAGAGACCTGACACCTAATCTTTTACTTCAGGGGCCCAAATAAAAAAAAATGTTTAGGGATCATTTTGAAAATTCACAAATAACTCGGGCCCACTTAGTAATTTAACCTTTTCTTCTTAGACAATAATATTTATTTATTTTTTCTTCTAGGAAACAGTAACTATCAAAATAAATCATAAATTGAAGTTCAATAGATTTTGACATAAAGCCTGTGTGGAAAGATAAATGAAATGCATAACTGGATACTGTATATTTTGTTAGATTTTTTAGTCAGCATTCAAATATAGATCTCAAACCTGCAAAAGCCTAGTAAGTTTACTGTCCCGATAAGGAACATGAACTCCTTCTTTTCTCTTCTTTTCATCACCAAGTGCACTAATAACATTACCGAGTGCTAGAAGACCTTTGTTAATGTGAACTCCTGTTTGAAAGAAACATATTATTAGAGAATTCATAATGATCAGAAGCAAGTTTAGAAGATAATAGTGAAAATGTCACTGCCTAACCTTCCTTAAAACGGAGACCATCAGACCCTGTTCTTTTAGCTCGTTCTGATCCAGCAAGATCTACCAAGTGCAACTTGGCACAGAGATATTCTTCATTCATTGTATCATTTAAACTGATCTCACCAGGACTATTGAATTTCCGCATCTGTTCTAAAGTGATGGTGAAGATAGCATGTGAACGACTGGTTGGACACATACAGAAGAAGCATAAGTAACAGAAGAGCACTCCAGAAAAATAAATATAACAGCATTTTGACGCGCAGCGTCAAACCGTGGGGGCTGAATTGATGCCAATAGGTAAAATTCAGGATTATTCATTTGCAAAATCATTAGAACTGCAGCTGACAGCAAGAACCCTTTCAAATTGCAATGCAAAGAGTTTCGTTTATTAGTCATTCCCTTAACTACCAAGAAATACAACATATTTGATATGGAACTGCTTAAAAGAAAACAATTGAAAGCTCAGATTGATTTAAGCCATGGGAAGAGTTTAAAACCAACAAGCAATTACACACCATATCTTCTGTTAGCTTTTGCTTTATAATCTAAATGTCACTGTACAGCTGATGCTCCGATGATATTTTTCGAGCATATTTATCCAAAATTTGTTGAGAAATCCAAAAAGGAGACAAAACAAATATTTCATCAGAAATGAATTTACGCCGTTAAAAGAAAACAACCTGGATTGGTTGTTCATATTTGTGCTCCCAGTTGCTCTACTCAATGATCCTTGTTCCAGGCACGCAGCCATTTCTTTTAGAGTTGTAACACTGAATTCAGTAGATCCTGCTAGAGTAATGACTCCATTTGATGACTCACGAATTTGTATCGGTGGTTTCCCAGGAATAGTCACTTTCCCTGCGTGTCCATTTGCAGTTTCTGGTTTGTTCATAGATGATGGATCCAACAAGTCTCTTACTTCTTCTTTAAGGATCTTTGAACAATTAAAATTCTTTGTTAGATGCTTAATAACAATTTCAAAAATATGAAAATTTTAATTTCAGACATTATAGCAGAATTTAACTTTGAAAACCTAGGCTGTAGACCTTATCAAAACTATCAACTGACCTCGATAAAGGAAACATGAAACTGAAATTCCATCTGATGCTTTAAGGTCTCGATTTTGTCAAACAAGGAACTCATGACTAGAGGTATTATTCCCTCTTGGCAACCATCTTTAAAGCCAGTTCCCATGGTGTAGGTTTTCCCGGAACCTGTCTGCAATGGAGTGAAAACGTCACATACCAAAGAGGAACAAGTGTAATATTATGGTATGTAACTTGTATTTCCTTCAGCTGTAACTATACCTGACCATATGCGAGAACAGTAGCATTATATCCTTGGAACAAACCATCGACAAGGGAAGCAACACATTCGTCGAACATGGCAGATGAGGGAGAACCAGTGCTCCCATAAACATGATCAAATGTAAAGGAATGGGCACCAATTTGTACCTGTATCATAGTAACAGTAGAATAAAATTCGACCGAAAGTTACTAAAGAATACTACAACACTACGCTATCTGAGAGGGAGCATCTAACTAAATCATGTTTATCCATGCATCAAGTCTACACAGGAAAAAAATACGGTGTAATAAATTTCCTTAAGGTGAGAGAATCAGTAATACTTTTGAACCTTGGAGATAGAAAACATGTACAGAAATGAAATCTGTTCGTCACTTTGACCTACTACTACTAAAAAAAGATAAAGTCAGCTGTTAGATCCTTACCAAATACTGAAGTAGAAAATTGACGTAATTCGAAAGTGGTTTCCCACTGATGTAAAAGGTGAGCCATATTCTAAATGACACCAAGAAACCAAAGAACTCCTTTAATTCACTAACACCATAACATCATTTACAACGCGCTCACATCTCTAGAAAAAACCATTCAGCCAACGAGCTTGTGGCTCAATTGACTCCAGCTTGCAGTCCAAAAAACCGGAGGTTCAAGCCTCCACTAGCTCATTGTTCCCCGTTTTCATCAAGATGTTCACACACACTTCACATCACCAATGTAAAATGTAACCAGAAAAACAAAACACACACACAAAAACAGTTACCACTCTTCTATAAGGATACGGGTTTAAGGATTCCATTAATAACTAAGTTCACAAATAATGTTTCGCAACCAACAGGAGCGGTCTAGCAGAGGGAACAACTTTCCCATAACGTGACAAACCAAGGCCCGAATGCTACTGAAAAAGGTGTCACAATTGGTGCCTTAGAGTGTTTAAACAAGATTGACTCAGATTTTCCAAACCGAGCGGGTTCGCAAAATGTGCTTGGGAAGCCCAAAATAGAAAGAAGCAAAACAAACATCCCAATCAAGCAAGAGTATAATCAGATCATAAATGAATTCTGCTAAGCAATCTCTGTAAATGGCGAACTCTCTGTAAATGAATTCTGCTAAGCAATCTCGGATCCAGATCTCCGGTTGCTAGATTCACCAATTCTTAAAAAGGCAAATGAAAACAAACAATGCAAGCAAACAAGTTGAAGCTGTTGCTTATGATTACACAGTGATCAGTGACACATTGCGTTGAGTAAATGCACCTGAGGCTTCCCTGGAACGACGGTGACGCAATCCTTGCATCCCTGAACCTTCTCCTCGCCGATGAGCGGTCGCACGTGGACCGCCACCTTCACGCAACAATCCTCACCTGCTTCCACCATCACAACAAACAAACGAAACACCAAACACACCTCCACTGAGAGTAGTGCTTGGTGTCGTTGTGCTGAATGCGAAAGAGATCAATTCAATCTTTCAATTCAATTCAATTCAAATCAATTCAATTGGCTCTTCCACGCATTGTGTTCATTCGCGCATTGTCTGCGGAGAACAGAGAAAGAGAAAGAAAAAGAAAGCCTGTTGTTGTAGTTGTCTTTGTTGGTGCTGATGCAGTGAGTGAGTAGAACAGGAGCAGGAGAGAGAGTAGTTATAGTTGGAGGAGGAGAGAGAGAGAAAAGGGTAGTTTGGGAATTGCAAACTAAGGTACTGGAGGTAACTGTAATGACAACAACCATTATCATTTTCCCTTTCCCCTCTTCACCTTTTTCCTACAATCTCTATTTCCCATTTTACCCCTCTCTTTTTCACAACGGCCACCTGCTTCACCATAAAAACCTCTAACTCTTGCTTAATTACCACTTTGCCCTCAATATTTTTTTTCTAAAATACATTTACCTCCTTCCATACAAATAAATTTAAGGATTAAATATGTTTTTTTCTTCAAATTTTAGTAAAATTTAAAATTAGTCATTTTTTAAAAATTTTTATCAATTTAGTCATTCATTTTAAAAAATGCGTGAATTTAATCATTTTAACCAAATTTTGTTAAGTTTATTTGACTTTTCAGACACATTTTATGATAGTATTTGAATTGTTTACACTGTTTGACATATTTTTACTTCAATGTTAACTCAAATATTATCATAAAATGCGTTTAAAATATCAAATAAACTTAACAAAATTTGGTAAGAAAGACTAAATTCACACATTTCTAAAGATGAAAGATTAAATTGGGATAAAGTTTCGAAGAGAAATTAATTCCAAAATTCACCGAAACTTAAAGAATAAAATCATATTTAACTCTAAATTTCATATCTATTTCGAGGAAAGTGATGTATGAGTTTCTAGAACATTTTCTATATATATATATATTTTAAATTATTATTAAAAATATGATTTAAGTTGAGATATTTTGATGAAACAAAATAAGCATATGTAGAGCAAAGTAATAGTGTTAATGAAACGTAACAGTGAAACACAACTACATCTAACCTAATTACTTATTACATATACACAAAAAGTGAAACATGGAAATGCTATGATGAAGGTGGCAGCATCAGAATGGTCTATATGTAAGGTATCTATGATTTATAATTTGTGAAATTGTTGTTTAAGAATTTTGTTCAGCTTTAGAAAGGGAAAAGTGTGGAATGAAGATTTTAGAAGAAGAAGAATAAGAGGTAGAAAAGAAAAAAGGAATAACAGAGACAACGCAGAAAGCCACGTGATTGAGCATTATGGGAGGGAAGCTTTGAAGCTACACCGTCCTTATCACACACGTTCACATTTCACAGTACCATACCACTTTTCAAGCTATCTTCACCAACACATTCCTTTGCTCTATCATATGGCAGTAGTGCTTATGTAACCCTATACATGCCACTTCCCATGCACTCACATTATCTGTGCAAACATTTTTTTTTTATGCTACTAAATTTCATCTGAATTTGGATTATTTGTTAGTTTTTTTTATGTTTTTTTTTTGTGCTTTCAAAATATTAGAAAAAAAAACACTAATTTTATATTTTAAAATATATTAATAAGAAATTTAATATTCATAGGTAATATTAGTTACAACTATTTTACTTACGAGTTTTGTCCGTAGATAAAATTATTTTACTTTCGAATTTTTTGGATTACATACGGATTTTGACTATAGGTAATAGAGTTTTTTCTTGTAGTGAATGCATTTTTAATGTTTAATAGATGATAACACAAAAAATCAACTGATAAAATAGAATTCAGAAGAGATTTGACATCAATAAATCGTAAACAATGTTATTGAGATATTATTTCAATCCAAAATCTTAAAACAATGTCTTTTAATTTATATATTGTTCATCTTGTTATTTTTATCTAATGTGTAACTTAACATATCGTTCACACTTTTTTTTCTTTGTAAAAGAAAATACATAAGTTAAACATGAAAAAACTAAACCAATAAAAAATATTGATCATAATTTTAAATGAAACTTTGTGAAGCTAGAAAAACATTTTGTGTCCAATCTTGTTGGAAACCTGGAGTGGGATAGTTTTTAAGACAAATATATTTTAAAAATCAACCAAGTAAACACAATATTTTATGATTGAATAAATTAAAATCAACCTAACCATAAATTAAAATTACATGATTATAATACATAAGAAACCAAAATCACATTATTAAAATAAGTAATTCATACAATTGAAACCTAATGATTGAATAAGAGTGTAAGAAATTGGATGAAGTAAGGGTAAAAGAAAGAGTAAAAGAGACCCACTTTGTCTCCACTGGACATATCCAGCTGGTTGCGCTCTAACTTCACATGCAAATGCAACTTAGTTTCCATGATTTGGTGGAACCCATCTCTTTTAATATATATTATGTTCTTTGTCCTTTTAAATTGTACACTTTGTTTTTTTTTTTAATTACTTTTTATAACATGTTTTAATCACTTTTATGTAAAACCTTTTTATATTTTACACTCTATAATCATATGTAGTTAAAGTTGCATATAGTGTTCACTTGAAGGGGTCCATTTATTACTCAAAAATTTACTCTACGTAGTTAATTTCACAAATTTATATCAATATATCTATTTGGGAGATATTTTTTAACCACGTTTGGACAATTACAGCTATATGTTTGTTTAGGAGTGTACATTTTATTTTGCAAGTTATTTTTATGAAATTAAATTAGGATGTAAATTTTATTTTACATGGATTAGTGATTCCATACGATGAAAAATATCAATAATATTTTTTCATGCAATTTTATGGGAAAATTTCTGAATTTAATGATTTAAGTGACCTGTCCAATTTTTATTTTTTATTTTTTTAGTTTTAAATTTTGAAATTCAAAAATATATTTTTGATGATATAATGTGAAATATTTCTTTTGGAACTGTGCAACCCATAAATACATTATTCAAATTATGCTCTCTTTTTTTTCTTCAAATTAATCAATCTAAAATTACCTTTTTTAATTTCATTTCTGAATTATTAAAATTGGAGATTTTTTTTTTGGGCAATGATGAAGGATGAAAAAAAATGAATGAGTGCTATATTTGTTATGGCAACAAGTTGTCAACTTTAATACCATAAGTGCGTCTATCACCACTTCACCTGAGAATTTAAAAAAAAATAAAATTGAGGGTGTAATAATAAATAATATGATTTTTGGGTTTAGAAAAACATTAGAAACCCTTTCAATAAATAAAAAATAAATAATTTGAACTCATAATAAGCCAAAACATGTGTTTTATTGTTGAAATGGAAGGGAAGAGAAATAAAACCGCGGGTACGTTTGAAAATATTTTTTATAATTCAGAGAGAAAAATAAGAAAAAAATAGTTTTGTAATAAACTAAAATAAATTCTTTTGTATAGAATATTTATAGGAATTATTTCATTTAATTTATTTTTTAATGTGTATAAAATAATTTTTAGTTTAAATAAATTTTAGTTTATGCTCTTTTTTATAATTTTTTATGAACAAGTTCAAACAAATTGCAAAAACTAAATACTGTTATATAATGGGACAGTATAATAATATAAATATTAGGGGTTCTTTTCTATCTTTTCATTAAATGAAGTTGAAAAGTAGGAAGATAATTTTGTTTTGTACGATAAAATTCCATAAAATAACAATTTATCAATAAGAGGATATTTGATTAATCTTATAGAAATCGTTCAGATTTTCTAAAATTTCCATTTCAGTGTCATCATTAATGTGTTTTCAAAAAGGATTTTGAAAAAAAAAATGTAGAAAAAGATAATCATCCTTGTGTATTTTTACAAGTATCCAATAATTTAGTGTGATATAGTAATATTTGTTTTATGCATACATAAAATGATTTCAAATTCCAATTTATGAGATCATGTTTACTTGTTATTATGGCATTTAAGATGTTTTCATTTAGTATTGAGCAGTTTCGTTATGATTTTATACTTAAAAGAATAGTAAAATAAAGAAACACATATTTATAATGATTTAATAGACTTTCTAAATTAGAAATTCATAGGTGAACCTTATACAACTATCTTATTAGGGTAATTACGTCGAGGTTCTTCCCAGTAACAATATATTTCACTATCTTATATAATGAAATATTTAAAAAATTAAAATTAAATACAAAGTTTGTGTTAAAATATAAGACAATGTTAAAATTGTTGAGTTAAATTTGTTAAAGATGGTATTTTGATACCATTATCCTTTTTATTATCATTTAACATTACTCTTCGTTATTATTATTTTTTTCCTTTTAAAATTATAAAGATTAAATTTTATGAAAGTTATTTTAATCTTAAAAAAATTAACAAATAATTATTCAAACAAACATTTTCATTTAAAAATGGGAGAGTTAATGTTGTAATTAACCAACTTTGAACAACAAACATCCTGGAATGACATTATTTTACAACCAATGATAATTATAAACTGAAAACAACTATACATATATGTATAATAATATTTTAACCTTTTTCTTTTAACTTATTTTTAATTTACTATTTTAATCACTATTAAATTATTTATTTTGATTTTTTTTAATAATATAATATAATAATTTAATAATAATAATAATTAAAGTGATAAATTAATAGTGAATTAAAATAAATAAATTAAAGTATAATTGTCCTATATCCTATATGTATATACATAATTCTTTTGATATATTGAGATCTAATTGATGGAATGACGTGACCTTGAAAAGTGGAACATCCATGTCATTTTCATTAAAAGAAACATGTGCAGTTGTTATGTAAGTATCCGTTGCAGATCAAAATGCATCATTTTACCTTTTTTTCTTCAAAATTTTTTAGGGTGGATTGATCATACCAGGTCATGTTATGTTAGGGTGTTATATTGAATTTTGTGTGTATTTTATAAATATACTTAAATATAAAATGTATTTAATTAATATCTTTAACTAAATAAATATAGTTTTACATATTCTATAATTAAAACTATTAATAAAAAAACAAATGATTATATTATTATATATTTGTCTACTTCAAAATTCACAATAAAATGATTTTAATTTTACTATTTTAAATTAACTATAATATTTACTTCATTTCTTAATATCTTATTTATCTTTTAATATTTGAAAATTTTGTTACATTGTTCATATCATTGTTATTTATTATTTTTTATTGATATTAGTATGAGTTTATTACCGATGTTAGGAAGTTATTTCTTTTGGTATACCTAAATTATATTAATCTATATGGAATGCCTTTTTTTTTGTTAATTTTTCTAGTAATTATTTTTTTTATAATATTATTTTTGTTAGTAGTTTATTAGCTTTTTAGTTGAAAAAAAAACTTTTTGTCTAATATTAATTAAGATTGTTTTTTTTTTGTCAAGTATTGATGTAAATTTAAATACACATCAAGAAAATTATTAAATAGTTATTAAAGAATTGTGTTTATATTGGATCTTAATTTTAAATTAGAGACTATTTTAAAATTATTATTAGTCCCTAGTTAAATTTTGTATAACTAACATTAGTAGCTAATTTAAAATCTAATTTACAAACTAATTACAATTTTTTATTTATAATAAAAACTATTTTAGTACCAATAATTTTTAATTTATAAAATAATATATAAATTAGTCAAAAATTAATTATTTTTGTTTTTAAAATTAATTTTTATTTAATAATTTTCTTGTAATAATAAATATAGTTAATATTACCTAAAACTAATATTTCTTTTAACAAATAACACATTTTAGAATTAAATTATGTAAAATTAAATATATTTAATGACTTGTAAAATTCAAAATTCTTTATATAAAACCTAACTTATTCAAATCTTGACAACTTAGCATGAATATATTTTGCATTCATAAAATCTTCAAAATGAGTTTTTCTAAAGGTATACAATTTTGGCCAGCTTGTCGACCTATTTTCAATGTGTCAGCTTGTCCACCTATTTTCTAAAACTAAAATAAAGTAATAATTTAAAGGATTTAAATTTTTATGCTATATTGTTTAAACAGTACAAATATGAAATAATATTATAATTTAAATAATTAAAATTTATAAATTATATTTATGTTATTGAATGAAATTAAGTTACTGAACATATAAAAGTAACAATCATTTAAGTTTATCCAATTAAGTATATTCATTAACTACTTAATGACTTCAAAAATATTTATACAATTATATATATATATATATATAATATAAAAAATTTATTAAAAATAATTTGGTAAAACATCCTCAACTTAATCCAATTCATTTTAAATAGATAAATGAGGGAGTGAGTATCCTATTTTACCAATCCCATTTCTGATCGATGTTTGAACATATTACAGAGGTTAACACGTGAACTTAAATATCAATCTGAAACCGTTATCAATAAATTTTAAAAAATAATATTATTAAATTATAAAAAAATTACATATTCATTTATTTTTAAATTTAAAAGTAAAAATATATGAAAATTGAAACATGAATTAATTTCAATCTCAACCAAATTTAAAGAATAAATACATATTTAGCAAACTTTGCTCTTTCATCCAGTAATTTTATTTTTTTTTTATGTTGGTTGCATTAAAACCAAGTTCCAATTAGGGATGGCAACGGGGCGGGGTGGGTACGGGTATCATGATCCCATCCCCATCCCCATAATAAAAATTCATCCCCATCCCCAAACCCAACGGGTATACAACTTTTGACTCATCCCCATCCCCACCAGGTAACGGGTATTTTCTTATACCCATACCCATACCCATTATTTTAAGTATATATTATATTATATTATATAATAATATAAATATAATAATATATATTATATTATTATGTATATATATTATATGTATATGCGTAGATATTTTATGCTTTTATATATATATATATAT
>Ga0214545_1005671_pt1 | contig 22352 bp, 11 predicted proteins | sample CNSS4metaG_FD_160064 | JGI IMG/M metagenome (GOLD analysis project Ga0214545, IMG submission 160064) | Root nodule microbial communities from cowpea collected in UCLA plant growth center, Los Angeles, California, USA - CNSS4 | ecosystem: Host-associated > Plants > Roots > Nodule | place: USA...
ATTATTATTATTATTATTATTATTATTATTATTATTATTATTATTATTATTATTATTATTATTATTATTATTATTATTATTATTATTATTATTATTATTATTATTATTATTATTCATAGTGATGTTATTAGCATAAGTTCTTTTTTTTAATTATAAAAAATGTTATTATACTAAATTCTTTTGCTAAATAGATTTATAATCTTTTAAAAAATTTATAATTTATAATTTATATTATTATTATTATTTTTAATGGTTAAATAAATATAATAACAATAATATTGTTATTCTAAACATATTTGAAATAAATAAAAAAATATACACGAGTCATATACTATTATAATTATTTTGTAAAATTAATTAATTGCACCATATTATGATATTAATTTTATTTATTATATTTAAGACTGAATTTACACTTCATTTCATTAATAATAACATTTACAACAATATGATCTAATTTTCATAGTATTTATTATTTTATTTTTATATTATTGTTATTATTATTAATTATAACTCTAATTATTATTATTATTATTATTATTATTATTATTATTATTATTATTAACTATAATTGCTGTGATCAACTATAATTATCATAACCAATATTACTACCAATTATAAGTATTATTATTATCATTATTAACTACAATTATTTCTATTATTATATTACTAGCATTATTATTATTACTACTACTATTATTAATTAGAACTATAATTATTATAATAGTTATTATTATTATTATTATTGTTTTTATTATTATGGTTACATATACATTTTACTTTTACTTACTATCTATGAATCATGTTTCAATTACTTTACCCTTTTATTTTTTGTTGTTGTTTATTCATCTTTACATTTGAATAATTATTTCAATTCAAAAAAATAGTTACTAAAATTAGTGAAATAATAAAACTGAAAAATAATTTTTTTATTTTAAATAATTATTTAAGTTTAAAATATAACAATTAAGAGGACAAAATTGAAAAAACAAAAAAGGAGACCAAAGTTGTTTATCTCTTTATATATGTAGTTGTATTATTATTATTATTATTATTATTATTATTATTATTATTATTATTATTATTATTATTATAGTTAAACACACATTTTACATTTATTTACTACGAGATCATATCTCAAGTACTTACACCTTTTTCTTTATTTTGTTGTTCATTTTATTTTTATATCTGTGTAATTATTTGAATTAAAAATATAGTTACTAAAACTATTAAAATGATAAAATGAACAAATAATTTTTATTATGAATAATTATTTTAATTTAACAAATAATAATTAAGAGGATAAAATTGTATAAACAAAAGAGGATACAACAAATGTATATCTCTTTACATATGTAGTTATTGTATTATTATTATTTTATCACTATGATATATTATTATAATGATATTATTATTATTATTATTATTATAGTTAGACACACATTTTAAATTAATTTACTATGGGATCGTATTTCAATTACTTGTCATTTTTATTTGTTTTGTTGTTAATGTATATCTTTATATATAATTATAGATTATTATAGTTGACATTATTCTTAGTGTTAGCATTAATATTAATATTTATAGCATAAATATTATTATTATTATTATTATTATTATTATTATTATCATTATTATTTTTATTATTATTATTACTATTCATAATTGTGTTATTATTTTAAGTGTGTCTTTTTAATTATAGAAAACGTTGTTATACTAAATACTTTTGCTAAATAAAATTTTAATTTTTTAAACATTTTATAATTTATAATTTATATAATATTATTAGTAGTATTTTTAATGGTTAAATAAATATAATAACAAATATATTATTATTTAAAAAAATTAAAATAAAAAATACACGCACAGATCATAGGCTATTATAATTATTTCGTAAAATTAATTAATTATATTATACTGTGATATCAATTCTATTTATTATATTTAAAACTGAAATTATTATTGCATCACTTAGATTTATTAATTACTTTAATAACAACATTTACAACAATATAACTTAATTTTTCATAATATTTCATCACATAATACTTTCAATATTTTATTATTTTAATATAGGGATGACAACAAGACGGGGCAGAGACAAGTTTCACTATCCCATACTGATCCCCATAGAAAAAATTCATCATCATTCTCATACCCAACCCAACGGGTATCAAACTTTTGTCTCATCCTCATCCTCACAGGGTAACGGGTATATATTTGTACTCATACCCATACCGACTTTCTTACTGTTTTAATATTAATTAATTATTATAAAATAATAAAAAATTATGACAAAGGAAACATAATATTATCAAATATTCAATATTAAGAGGAGTGTTGTTTCTCCAATATCAAATATTTGTAAAGAAATTATGTTATAATTGTATATATTTTAAATTAGAAAACCAAATAAAGTTTCATGAGAACCAAAACTTCTGTTAAATTTGCAAACATTAATGAATTGTAGCTGATAAAATTTAATTTGTAAAAAAATATAAAACGAACACAAATATTCAGATTAAAATATATGTTAAATGCATCTTTACTTCAATTTTATTTTTTAAATTCTAATGAATCTCTTTTTTATATACTAATAAAAGTTATAATAAATCACTTGACCCAAATAACAAATAACGCAAAGAACAAATATTAAACTAATAATAATAAATTTTTAACATAAATATTGTATCTTTTGAACTTCAATATTATAGTAAATAAAATTTATTTATACAATTATAGTGACAAAATCAAAGTATGATAATCAGCGGCAGAGCTCTCAAGGAGCAGGTGGATTGAATAATTTAGTTATGATTGAATAATTTGATAAATTCAAGAATATGAAAAAATAATGGATAATTCTTCGTATATGTATAGTTTCTTTTATAGTTATAACTATACTAAATTATCTATTTATTTTTTATTGAATCAGTAACAATAATGTTAAATATATAAATTTGAAGTATATTATTTTGGCTCCCCTAATAATTTTGGTCAAGATCCACCATTGATGATAATGAGTTAAAATATAAAAGGTAATTATATAAAATATATCAACATAATATTTTACATTATGAAAATAAAAATATTAAAAAATTATCAAATGTGTGTCTTAGAAACAATTTGAGAGACCATTGAATGAAATCACACGAAGGAAAACAACTATATAATCAAGGATATGATAAAACGAAAAATACTTTAGAGATCTAAAAAAAACTTTTTAAATATCAACATAACCAATGTTTTAGAAATAACGAAAATTGTTTTAGCGAAACAAAATAGTTCTTCAAATGAAATAATAATAATAATAATAATAATAGAGTAAAAAAGACAAATTTTTTATATTACGTAGTATTTTGACGGGTATGAGGATGAGGACGGGACAAATATGTACATCCCCATATCTATACCCATACCCAGTTAATGTCGGGATTCCCGTCAAAACGGGTACGGGTTCAGGCAATACCCACGATAAACGAGTTTATTTGTCATCTCTACTTGGGTCACAAGCTATTATAATTATTTCGTAAAATTAATTAACTGCACTATATTTAATATCAATTTTATTTATTATACTTAAAACTGAAATTATTATTACATCATTTAGATTTACTACTCACTACTTCATTACTTTAATAACAACATTTACAACAATATAACATAATTTTCATGATATTTCATTACATAATATTTTACTACTTAATATACAAAATAAATAAAAAATACAAGCCGTGCGTACGCACGAGGGCCAGTCTCCTAGTTTTTTTAGTAAAAACTCAAACAAATGTTGATTATTTCGACTCAATCTCTAATAGTAAAAAGATGGTATGAATGAATGTATTTGCAGAGAGAATAGAGAAAGATATGATATCTTGAAAATCAAGGGTCATAATTTTAATGTTTACAAAAAATGAGAAACACAATAAAATTGAATTGTGTTTAAAAATCTTTTTAAAACATTTTTGTAGCATATTATCTAATACTAGGTAGTCAAACAATGGTTTGCATGACACAGTTTATTAGTGAGTTTTCAAAATTCTTTTTCACAAATACTTTTCTTCATTGTGTAATGCAAACAAAATAACATGCAACATAATATTAGAAAAGGAAATATTACTCAATATTTTTATACCAATTTTTCCGATAGCGTCAACTAGTCAAGTTTCACTATATAAACTACTGCTATGAAGTACAAACAAGTATTCTATGAAGTACAAACAAGTATTCTTTCAAGTCGAAGCAAGTCCTGATTAACCCCTGCAAGTATTGTTTCATAACGTAGCTACTACTAGCTAACAGACCAAGTATTCTTTCAAACTTAACCACTTCTGACTAAAAAATTCGAATATTATTCAAATAGAAAAAACCACTTAAAACTTAACATGAATATTCTTTAAAAAACAAGTCACTTTTAAATCAAGATAAAGAAATTTCTTTGTGATCAACAAACCAAAGGTTTCACTCATTAAAGAGGGATTGTGTCTTTCAACGTTTACAAGGTTAAACACTCTTTACTAGTTTGCTAAATGTTGAACACAAATTGTGTTCATAGAATGCTTTTTTTCCATATAAATATTTTGACATAGTGTCATCACTTACAAATAATGATTTGTCTCGTTTTGTTCTTCTTTGAAGAATGTATTTAAATAGACACTTGAATAAAGTAGTCATTGCGGTATCTCTTTTGGCCATTAAATAGCTTTGAGCTTATTTTGAATATTTTTTTCTTTTATAGTTTATTGAGCTTGATTGTTAAAAAGCATTAAATTACTTCAGACAACATTAATTATTCTTTTGTTCTTCACACAACATCCTTAATAGCCGGTAGTACTTATCTCCATAGGTTGTAAGCTTCTTACCACAAATCATACTAAATATGTACACTCTACTAGGCAGATATTTAGAATATTATTGAAATATTTTTATGTCAAGTTAGTTAGCATACAAAACAACTTTAATTCAATTTCGAAAAGATCTTTGAATGCAATTGTCTTTGATGCAAATCTTCTTAAGAATAGATTATGAAGACAGTTTTGCAACACAAAATTAAGCTTCAATAATATTTTGTTATGTTTACATTAGTTTAAAGTTTGTTTTTACTTATCAACGCTTATTAGACGAAGTGAAAAAAATTGTTTAGTGTTTTGTTCTCTATTAGGAGAAGCCCTTGCATAATATGTTTTTTTTTCTATAAAACGTCTATTGGATACAACTTCATCATGTTTTATACTTTTATACTATAAAGTCATAGGACTATTAAATTTTACACTAACATAATATGTTAAAGTTTAACCTTTAAGTGATTTTAATACAATGTTTTAATCGTCAAAACAAAGACAACTAAAATATTCGAGATTTAAGTGATTTTAATCAATTATAAATTCATTTTAAAATAAATAAAAGAAAGTGAGATTCACAACTTTAGCTTAACTTATTTTTATCTATTAATGTGTAATTTTAATTTATTAATTATCTTTTTGTAATTCTAACAAATTTAACAACATTTTAACATATTAAAACATTTCAATCTATTAAAATAATTGAAAACAAGAAAGTGAATTCAAAATACTAAAAATACTCTATTGTATTAAGATAAAAAGAAACACTTGTAACGTGGAAAAGAAAAACTCAAAAACCATCAACAAAAATAAAACCAAAACATCATTCCACAACAGTTAAGTCTTCAACAAAAAACAAAAAAGTGTTAGAATAAAAAAAACCTTCAATCATAGGTTAAATTTAACAAACATAAAATTTTCAGATCATCACACTTTTTATTATTTTGTCTTATATATATAGTAGCATAAACACAGGCGCGATAGCGCTGTGTGTATGATTTTTTAAATATGCGTAATATTATATCAGTAGGTGATAATATTATAATGTTAATAAGTTAATATATAAACTAAAATTATATTTATTAAAAATAAAGTGAAATATATTAGAACAGATGACAGAATAATCATTGATAAATAAAGAAAAAAGGAAAGAATGAGAGATAGCCGATTTTAGAAAAAGACCGTAAAAGTAACGGTCAATTTTTAAAAATTTAATAAATTATTATATTTAAAGGGTAAAATCGGTATTTTAAAATGTGGACACAAAAAGAGAATCCCTTTATATATTGTTATATATATATTACTAATTTTTTTGTGTTTTTATTATATGAAAATAAGGTTATTAAATATATTATTTATTATGTATTGTTTTGAAATTATGCGGTAATAAAAAAATTATAAAAGTAAACATTATTAGATGTAATTTTCATTTAATATTCAATTTGAAATTTTTTTTTTATATAATTTACTTAAATGAATATTTTTATGGAATATAAAATTACAAAAAGGAAATGTAAAATTCAAAAGCACGCCCAGTGGGACTCGAACCCACAATCGCTTGATTAGAAGTCAAGCGCCTTATCCATTAGGCCATGGGCGCTGATTTGTTTGAGAAGCTAAATCGAAGGTTGATAATAGGGATTTAGGAAAAAGTTAAGATACCAAAGTAAAGAGAACTGATAAATTAAGCCTAATTTGATGGATCAATTCAATTAGTTTATAAACTAGATTAAGCTATATTGAAAAATAACAGGTCAATTTTTAACTTTCTTTTTGAATATGCAATGGTTAAGTTGAGAATAGATTTTATGGATGAACCACATTTTAAATTAATAATTATAATTTTAAAAGTTGAAATTAGGTATGAGAAAAAAAGGTTACTTGCCTAAATCTGCAATATTCGAAAAAGAAAATCAGTGTGTAATTAGTTTACTTCAAATTACTTCAAGTCAGGTTGTATTAGACTGAAAACTTCGAGTCAAAATGGATTAAAATGGTTAAATATAAAATTTGAATAAAAAATGTGCAGATACCAAACTCGATATGAAATTTTAAATATAAAAGTAAAAGTTTTATTATTAACCTTAGCGTTTTTAAGTTGCAACTAACATCTATAATTATTGTTTTATCATCTTGTCCCTACCTTTTCTCCTACCATACACAATGTCATTCCTCAAGATAACTGTTAAAAGCAGATTTGTCTAACATAACCCAACCAAGACCAGGGGTGAATTGGTTATTGAATCTTTTACTGACTTTAGATGAATCTTGAAGGTTTCTTTAATCTTTGTACCCCAAATAACTAGTTTTACAGTTCTGTGTTAATGGACTGATTAAAGCAATTGAGAAAGGCATAAAAGATAAGAGAAACAAAGAACACAACAATTTATATCCGTTCGATTCAAGATGAATCTACGTCTAGTCTTCTTCTAAGCAACTCACTTAGGAGGATTCCACTAAAACAATAGAGATACAAAAATTACAAGAGTATCTATATAATTCAAGACCCTAAAGACTAAGGAGATTGATCTACAAATCAAGAACTCCCCCTAGATGCAATGCATCCACACAATTGCACCTAGACCTTCACTTCACATAGTAAATCAACTGTAAACATAAATACAATAGAAAAGAAACAAGGAACGAATACACCTAGTGGATGTGTAGATTTATCACTTGATCCTAGATCCAAGATTGACCCACAAAGGTTGAATCCAACAACAATCTTCTTGAATGTCCAATTGAATGATCTCCCAAGCAAGCACAAGAAATTTGTGAATCTTGATCTCAGAAAAGAAGTCTCTCAATTCATTTCTCAATAATTCAGTTATTTTTCTCTCTGTCTCAAAACTGATTTTAGAAACTAGTTTTATATAAAGTTTTGCTGCAGTTATTAATAGATTAGGAATTTACCTAATAGATTATCGTGAGTGTATTTTCACTGCATCAGTGCAGTGCTCTCAACTAATCTATTATTTAAGTAACTAATCTATTTACGAGTTCTGCTTTCAGTCATATTCAAGAGTTTGATAGCTGATACAATTTAATGCAAATTTGTTTTACATGTAATTCTAGATCTACAACTCATAAGCTAAACAATCAAATATGAATTTTAAATGTAAAACTCGAATTGTAGTGGATTGATAATATTGGACTCGTATCCAACCAAACCACTTAATGCTCAATCCTAGTTGAAACTTATATTTTGTTATTAAAATTCTTGCACATATTAGAATTTGTGTATATCACATTATAATACCTAAACATTTAAATTAAATTTATTTACAAATTTTAAATTTTATTTTATTTTTTAAAATTTAGAAATTATTTTTAATACTCTTAAACTTTTTAAATTGATCTAAACTAGTCATTCGTCTCTTTTAAGATTAGCTCAAGTCAACATAATTTTTTCACTTACATACTAAATCAGACTAAATAATTCATTATAGAAAAATTAAAATTACCCACTGATAATAACATACAAATTTAAGTTAGTAGAGAAACCAAAATTTACAAAAGGATATTATCTACAAATCAATATCCATATGTAAAATAAAGTTACATACGAATTATTTGGTATTTAATGTAGGGATATTTTTTAAAGGATATTTTTTTAATGATATATGGATATTTGGATAAGTGAAGATATACATTATTAGAATTTTATACACTAATTTTATACGCAGGAGATGAGGTTCTGGTTCAAATAGCGAGAGACTTCCTTTTACGGTACCTTGAGAAGAGAAATAGTGAATTAGGATTTTTGAGAAAAAGAGAGGCAATTAGGATAAACTTTCTAAGGGTCTCAATTGGCTCAATCTCACATTACTCTTACTATCAAAATTCAATTATTATTAATCATTAATATTTTAATTTTGAAAATATTAAATTTAAATAAATAGAATAACAAATTTAATATATATGAATATATTAAATAATGATGTCAACATTTATATAGAAAATAAAGTTATTTTCCAATTCATAAATGTAATCATTAATATTCTTAAATAACTTAATAGTAAACCATTAATTGATAATACAAATTTATATTATAAAAATATTATTTAATAATAATAATAATAATAATAATAATCTCATACTAAAAAAAAGAGAATTTGAAATAAATATTTTTATTACTAAAATTATTTTTGAAAATAAAATCTAAATGAATAAATTAATTAATTAACAAAAAAAATTTAAAAATAATAAAATATCAATAATCAATAGAGATAAAAGTCTAATACTATAAACAAAAATTGAGATAAATATTTTTAAAATTAAAATTAAATAAAAGTTAAAAAAATTAATTTGTATAATTAAAATCATTATTATTATTATTATGTTTTAGTTTTGTAAATATTGAATTTAAATTTACAGAATAATTTTTTTTATAATCTTAAATCAATAATTAATAATGATAGAATGAATTAGTTAAAATTCAAATAAATGAAATGAAAATTTTGCTATAAATGAAATCTATTATATTACAATATTATAATTCAAATAAATGGAATAAAAGTTTTGCTATAAATGAATTTATTATCTATTATAATCTATTATATAATAATATTATTTTATAATATAAAAAGAAGTTATTAGGAAATTTATTTCATTATCTATTTTATTTTGTTGAGAATTTTCACAAAAGTTAGTTTTTTAATTATTTGACATTTTTTATTTCCTTTTTACTTATATTTATTTTGTTGTCACGTGTGTACGAAAGTTATTTTATCTTTTTATGCGATTATTTAATTTCTTAATTTTATTTATTTATATTTAGTTTTCTTGTCATATGTGTATAGAATTAAATTTACTTTTTTATTTTTTTATTTTATTTTTAAACTAATTTACCTATACTATTTTTTTATTCTCAACGTTATCCTTTTATATTTTCTAATTAATTGGTATTTTATACTATTTTTATAGTGTTATTTTCATTTTTTTAATTTTATCCAACTTAATAATTTAATATATAATAAATTATTACTTTGGATCCTAAATAGAAGTATTATTTTCTCAAATTTAAAATTATTATTTTAGCTCTTAAATAGAACTATTCATTTCTCAAATTTAAAAGTTTTATATCATTTAATATATAATAAATTATTACTTTGGATCCTAAATAGAAGTATTATTTTCTCAAATTTAAAATTATTATTTTAGCTCTTAAATAGAACTATTCATTTCTCAAATTTAAAAGTTTTATATCATTTAATATATAATAAATTAGTACTTTGGATCCTAAATAGAAGTATTATTTTCTCAAATTTAAAATTATTATTTTAGCTCTTAAATAGAATTATTCATTTCTCAAATTTAAAAGTTTTATATCAATATATAAAATATCAATTATGTGTAAAGTTGGAATGATTTTGTAAATCAATTTAATCTATGATATACATTCCTAAAAATTATTTTAGATTTCTTTTATTTTTAAAATAAATAAATAATTATTCCTCTAATGTGTTCCCTTGGACACATTTTAATCACCACTACAAAAATTATGATGCATTTTCAATATAGTTATTGTTAAAGAATAACTTATAATTAAAATATTATAATAATATAAAAAGAAGTTACCAAAAAATTTACTTTATTATCCATTTTATTTTATTTTCAAATATCACAAAAGTTAATTTTTTAGTCAATTGATATTTATAATTTTTTTTCATTTATATTTCTTTTAATGTCACATGTGCACAGAAATTATTTTACATTTTTATGCAAATATTTAATTTCTTAGTTATCTTTATTTATATTTGTTTTCATGTTGTCAAATCTGCATAGAATTTATTTTACTTTTTTATCTATTTTTTTAAACTAATTTGTCTATACAATTTTTTTTTATTCTTAACTTTATTCTTTCATGACTTCTAATTAATTGATCATTTTATACTATTTTTATACTATTATTCTCATTTTTAATTTTATCCAACTCTATAATTTAATATCTAATAAATTATTACTTTTGATCCTAAATAGAACTATTACTTTCTCAAATTTAAAATTATTATTTTAGCTCTTAAATAGAACAATTTCTTTCTCAAATTTAAAAGTTTTATATCAATATCCAAAATGTCACCTATGTGTAAAGTTGGAATTATTTTGCTAAATTTAATCCATGATATGCATTCCTAAAAATTATTTTAAAAATTTGTTAATTTTTAAAATAAATAAATAAATATTTATTTAATGTGTGATATTGGACACATTTTAATCATCACTAAAAAATTATGATGTATTTTCAATATATCTAACACCAAAGAATAACTTATAATTAAAATATTATAATAATATGAAAAGAACTTAATAAAAAATTTAGTTTATTATCCATTTTATTTTGTTAACAAATGTCATAAAAATGAATTTTTTTAGTCATTTGACATTTATAATTTCTTTTTTATTTATATTTATTTTGGTGTAACATGTGCATAGAAATTATTTAAATTTTTATGCAATTATTTAATTTCTTGATTTTATTTCTTTATATTATTTTCCTGCTAGGTGTGCATAGAATTTATTTTTCTTTTTAATCTATTTATTTTATTTATAAAATAATTTGACTATACTATTTTTTTTATTCTTATTAATTGTTAATTTTATATTATTGCTTTCATTTCTAGTTTTATCCAACTCTATCGTTTAATATATAATAAATGATTACTTTTGATCTTAAATAGAACTATTACTTTGTCAAATTTAAAATTATTATTTTAGCTCTTAAATAGAACTATTATTTTCTCAAATTTAAAAGTTTTATATCAATTTTCAAAATGTTAATTATGTATAAAGTTGGAATTATTTTATTAATTAATTTAATCCATGATATGCGTTCCTTAAAATTATTTAAAAATTTACTGATTTTTAAGATATGATAAATAAATAATTTTTTCTTTAATTTGTGCCCTTGGACACATTTTAATCATCATTACAACAAATAATGATGTATTATCAACATATTTATTATTAAAAAATAACTTATGGCTAAAATATAAATTTCGTTGTTCTATACTATTTTTTTCATTCTTAATTTTATGATTTTAGATTACTTAATCATTTAATAATTTGTTAAAGAATAACTTATATTATAGTATTAATTATTTTCTATATTATTTTTATTTTTTATTTTTTATTTTATTCTTTTATGATTTTTAATTACTAGATCAATTAGTAAAATTAAATTTAGAAAAAATAATTTATTTTTATATCTTAAAATAATATTATTTAAAAATATTATATATATATATATATATATATATATATATATATATATATATTAACCATACAAATTATTTATACTGCCATATAAAAAATTCTCTCCGATATGAACTTTTTTTCTTAATCAACTTAAATTATTGCTAAAATTATTTTGAAAATGAGTTGATTTTTAAAATAAAAAAATAATTAGTACTTTTAATCTATGTCCTTAGATATATTTTAACCATAAGTAAATAGTTATTTTAATGTGTATCCTTAAACGCGTTTATTAGAAGTTCTTTTCTAGTATATTTTCAATATATTTATTGTGTTAAAGAATGTTCTTATGTTTAAATTATTAAATGTTTATTTTTATGCCATATGTGTATAGAATTTATTTACTTTTTTATCTTTGTATTTTATTTTTAAACTAATTTGCCTATACTATTATTTTATTATTAATTTTATCCTTTTAAAACTTTCAATTAATTTTGGTCATTTTATACTATTATTATCATTTTTAATTTTATCCAACTCTATCATTTAATATCTAATTAATTATTACTTTTATTCTAAATAGAACTGTTACTTTCTCAAATTTAAATTATTATTTGAGCTCTTAAATAGAACTATTTTTTTCTCAAATTTAAAAGTTTTATATCAATATCCAAAATGTTAATTATGTATAAAATTGGAATTATTTTGTTAAACAATTTAATTCATGATATACATTCCTAAATATTATTTTAAAAATTTATTGATTTTTAAAATAAATAAATAATTATTTCTTTAATGTATGCCTTTAGACACATTTTAATCATTCCTAAAAAAGTTATCATGCATTTTCAATATATTTATCATTAAAGAATAACTTATCACTAAAATATAAATTTTGTTGTTCTATATTATTTATTTTAATTGTTAATTTTATCCTTTGTAATTTCTAAGTACTTGAGTATCTAATAATTTACTAACGAATAACTTATGTTAAAGTATTAATTATTTTTTATATTATTTTTTCATTTTTAATGTTATCCTTTTTTTATTTCTAATTACTAGATCATTTAATAAAATTAAATTGACAAAGATTATTTTATTTTTATTTCTTAAAATAAAATATTTAAATAATATATCATTATTAACAATACAGATTATTTATACTACCATACAAAAAATTCTCTCTCATATGAATTTTTTTTTCTTAATTAACTTAAACAATCCTTAAATTTTATTTTAAAAAATTAGTTAATTTTTAAAATAAAAAATAAATATTTTTTTTAATCTCCGTCTTTAGATACATTTTAGTCATAAATAATTAGTTTCTTTAACATGTGTTCTTACACACGTTTTAACGATTATTAAACGTCTTTTTAATATATTTATTATATTACAGAATGACTTATATTTAAATTTGTAAAATTTTTATATTATTTTTTCCTTCTGTGATGTCTAATTAATTAGTCCTTTATAAAACTAAATTTATAAAATTAGATTTTACTTTTATTTCTCAAGATAATAATATTTAAAAAATAATATTGATAATAAAGTATTAAAATAACTATGATGAAATAATTTTTTCATAAAAAAATTATCAATAAAAAATTATATTTATCATTTTCATATTAAATAATAATATAAAAATTCTTAATATTAAATATTCTTTTTCTTTATAGTATGTAAAAATTAAATTAATTTTACCTAATAAAAAATAGCATTAATGATATGTACATAAAATTTCGTATAAGGTTTTAAATAGTTATATTTATTAGAGAGTAAATTAAAATATTGCATTTAACAATTCATTTCAAAGGTTAAAATATATATTTGTAACAAAAACGTTACACTACTTAATATTATTATTTTTATTTTACTTAATAGTTAATTTCAAAAGTTTAAAAGATATTTTTGTAATAAAAAAAAAAACATGTTTCTTAATATTATAATATTGAATTGAGTATGTGTCAAATGGTGTAAACAATTTAAATGCTAACATGAAACATGTTTAATATGCCAAAAATAGTTGACGTAATTTGGTGAAAATGACTATTTCCATTCATGTTTAAAGTTTGAGGACACAAACATATAAAAGTTTCAAGCATAGATGAATTCCAAATTTGCGTCGAAGTTTTGAAACTAAAAATAAACTTAACCCTAATTTTAGTAACACTAAAACAAAAGATAAAAGCTAAACAACTAATTGTATTAAAATATACCACTAACGTATTTATATTGTCATTAAATGAGTATGAAAACATACAATGATTAAATGAGTCTAGAAACATACACTAGATGAGTATAGAAATAAATTAGACGAGTTTAACAATACACATTGGTTAATTCTCTCCATACACTAATTAGATGAGTATAGAAATAAATTAGATAAATCTAGTAATATACATTAGACGAGTCTTTCTACATATTAATTAGACGAGTATAGCAAAAAATATTAGACGATCCTTTTCACTCATTAATTAAACGAATATAACAAAAATTATTAAACGAGTTTTGCAATACATATTAGAACAATTTGTCTATACACTGATAGTATAGTATAACAAAAAAATTAGACAAGTTTAGCAATATATATTAGACGAGTCTTTCCATATACTATTTAGATGAATATAGCGAAAAACATTAGATGAGACATTATATTCATTGATTAAAAAATATAATAAAAAACATTAAACGAGTCTATCGATGCACTAATTAAACAAGTCTAACAATACACATTAAACGAGTTTGTTCATACAATCAATAGACAATATAGCAAAAAAAAAAATATTAAACGAGACATTTTGTACATTGATTACATGAGTTTAGGAATATTCATTAGAGGAGTTTGTCCAAACACTAATTAGACGAGTTTACCAACAATATACACTGATAAGATGACCTTCTGAATATACATTAGATAAGCCTATTTATACACAAATTAGACAAGTCATTAATACAATATGAGTCTGTTCATTCATTAATTGGACGAGTCTTACAATGCATATTAGACAAGTTTGAACAAATACTAATTAGATAACTTTGTCAATACCCTAATTAAACATGTTTAGAAAAAATTATTAGATGAGTTATTTCATACATTGATCAGATGAGTCTAAGAATACTCATTAGAAAAGTCTCTTCATACATTAATTAGTTGAGTCTATAAAAAAAACATTAGACTAGTTTGTCCATAAACTCATAAGATGAGTTTAACAAAATACAATAGATAAGTCTTTTCATACACATATTAGACAAGTCTATTAATACATATTAAACAAGTTTGTCCACTCAATAATTAGACGAGTTTTGCAATACACAATAGACGGTTCTGAACATACACTAATTAGACAAGTCTAGCAATACATATTAGAAGAGTTTGTTGATGCATTGATTAAACGAGTAATATACATCAAACAAGTCTTTCCATATACTTATTAGACGAGTATAACAAAAAATATTACATGAGTCTAACAATACACATTAGACGATACTGTGGATACATTAATTAGAAGAGTATAACAAAAAGAGATATTTGATGAGAGGGACTTGCCTGAGCGAGACTATCTCGCCTGAGCGAGGCCCTCCAGCCTGAGCGAAGGGCTGAGCGAGACAGTATGTGGTTTGGTTGCTTGGTTGCCCTTGGATGAGTGGTAATTGCTTGGGTATGCTTGTTATGTTGAGAAATATGTATATATATATATATATATATATATATATATATATATATATATATATATATATATATATATATGTTATATATGATGGATTACCATGTATGTGTGACATAATTCTTGAATGGATGACGGTTATTGGGGAAATTCGGCATGTGAAATTAATGAGTGAGTTGGTATTTATGGGACATGATATTGATATGAGATGAGGCCCTATACTCATGGGGTGGCGATGATCAATGGTGTGGATTCGACATGTGATACAAATGAGATATTATTTTTCAGAGATTGACATGGAATTGTGAGCATGATTGGTATTCTCTTATTGTTGATTTATGACTATTGGGTCCGTGTCAGTGCGTAAGTCCTTGGGGATCTCTATGTGAGATTCTCAAGGTCGCGCTTCAATGGTCGGGACGTAATTCCATGGCCCCTGTTAGTGGGTGTCCATGGTGGTGCCCCATCTGTATGACTAGGTAAGGATTCAAGTTAAGGTTGCATCCTGACACTTTAAAGAGTCAGTTAGTCTCACTTAGAGCGGACTGACTCCTGTGGTGAGAGTAGCAGGAGGCCCGAAATTCATTAAGGGCTAACCTTGTGGTGAGGGAAAATTGATTCATTGTAACACTTGTAACACATAGCTCGAGGGTGAGCAGCTCGGGGGTGAGCAGAGGTATCCACCACAAGTGCAAGCATCCGCTGAATCCGACCAGGTTATACGTATCCGGATGAGTCGAGTCGCATCGTAGTGTATCGATTGAAAGTCATAACATGCTTGGTTGTTGTATGGATATTGAATGGTGAAAATATATTTGACTGTATGATGAGAATGTTGTTGGCTCTAGCTTACCCTGTTTGTTGTATGGTTGTCTTGTATGTGGCTATCCTTTCTTGCGATGATCATCAATTTAATTGATGGGAGCAGATGGGCGAGGTTCCCGTGGTCAGCAAGGAAATGGCGATTCCGCTGCTTAGCCATCTGGGCTGGATTTTATATTTCTTTCCTTCATGAATTTCGTTAGGGCTATGGCCCATGTATTGTTTTACGCCTTGCTACCCTTTTCTCTTTTGTTAGACTTTTATTTAGATTTCCTTTGGCATCGTGGTGTGCCCGGTTTGTAGGGGTTGTGTTAAGGACCCCAGGACTACGCTATATTGTTATCTCTGTGTGACGTTTCATTTAATTTTGCGCATTAAATTAAATGGGACGTTACACTAGTGCTTCAAAAAGACCTATTTTTTCTTACCACGCTTCCAATTAAGAAGTGCTTTAACATAAATCCTTTTTTATTGATGTTAAATTAAGTTCAATAAATGATAGAATTTGATATCATATTAATAGGAAATAAAACTTAACTTATTCTTTCAAAATTATAAGGTGAAATTTCTTTTTCCTTATATAATGTAAATTAATTTTTTTTTATCGATAATATTAGTACAAACTATAAGAAAATATGTCATTAACAACTAATTTTAGTGATTAAAAGTTATTGGTCACTATAATAACCAATTTACGAAATAAAAAATTATTGGTTACTAAAATAGTTACTATTATGAATAAAAAAATTATAATTGGTCGTTAAATTAGTCACAAAGAGACTAATTTAGAAAAAGAAATCCTTAGTAGCAAAAACCTTAGTAGTTCATGTTTAGTGACCAATTTTCTTTGATAGTTAAAACTTTGGTAACTAAATTTTGGAAACTAATTTATAGAAAAATTATAATTTTTTATTTATAATAATGATAATTTTAGTAACCAATGATTTTTTATTCTGTAACTGAACATCTAAATTGGTCGTGATTAACAATTTTTAGCCACTGGACTTATTTTTTTAAATATCTAATCATGCTTTTGAAGCATTTTAAAAGACAGCTTACAAACACAATATATAGGTTTTTTATTCTTATAAAAGTTAAAACTTTTATAACTTTAACCTTTTCTTTAATATAACAAAAACACACAGATTCAAATTCCATTTATTTCTGGCTTTTGGGACTGAGATATCATCTAATAACACGTGTTATAAATTCTTGCAAATATGCTGTATTAATACGTAGATTCCAACCCTATAAATACAACACTATTAATTTCTTGGATTAAGAACTTTGTAATTCATTGGTGTGTGCCATCCGCAAGATCTACCAAAGCTTATCCAAAGCATAAAATCTATAATTAAGTTTTGAGTTAGAGAAGCTATTTGAAGACAAACATGAAAGCTTTATCAAAACTTTTCCTTCTAATAACATTCATGGTTATATTCTACTTTTCATCATCTTCTAATGGAGGTATAATTTTTCTTTCTTTCTTTCTTCTTCTTTTTTTACTTTTATTTTGTTCCTTACATTAACCATAACTTTATGCAACTTCTAAACCATTCTCATTGGTTACTTTCTCTATGTGGATATTATTTCTCTAACCTAATCTTGTTTATGTTGATATAGTGCATGCAAAAGGTCTAAGAACAAACCCTTTTGGAATTCATGCTACTCATCTTGGTCAAGAAAATCTTGAGAAAGAACAGAAACTTAAAGACAATGAAGAAGCTCTGGTTTCAGTGGATTATGCACCACCAACAACAGAACCACCAAGTCATAATAATTAAGTTGACAAATTTCATGAACGTGTTCGTTTTCTATTCAGCTCTCAAAGCAACGTTATAATAATAAGCATATTTATTGTGTATATGTTGCTAAATAGATAAATAAATCATATTTGGCCTTTTTAGTTTGCATATTATAATTTTCTTTCAAAATGATTTTTTTTTTAAATTTTTTTACCCACTATAATTATCTAGATCGTGTGCAAGATTCTCATTCATGTTTGGTTTAAACTTCCAAAATGGCCACGTATGTTTTATATAGAAGAAAAATAATTAATTGGAAACATTATATAACTATATAGTAATGGTATCATTAATTTAATTAATTGGAAACCAACTTCACGGGCTAAACAACCTAATAGCACATTGGTTTTTGTTTTAAAACAATTTAAAAAATATATATATAATCTTTGTCGTGATTGATTTATCGTTGTCAACAGGTTCACCATTGTAATATGAAGTAACTTAAGCGTCTGAAAAAAAGCAACTTGTATATATAAGCTTAATTATATTTTGGAAAAATCTTAAGATTGTACATGTCATTTTTGATAATTTTACTTAGTGTCACTAATGACAGTTGTTTTAATAATACCGTGAGCTATTTAAACTGCCTCATCGAAGGTTTTATATCAATCCATAGTATAAATAATTAATATCATATCATTTCATGCTAGTTATAGTATTCGTGAATTCGTATAAGTTAAGAACATATTAATTTATATATATAAACTAATTTGTAGAAGTTAATACATTACAAAAAAAAAGTTACATTGACAACCAATTCTAGTGATCAAAAATTGTTAATTGTAATCGATTTAGATACAAATTTACAAAATAAACAATTATTAGAATAAAAAATTACCATTAATCTCTAAATTGATTTCTAAATTTTAGCTACCAATGTTTTAGTTACTAAAATTTTTCCTATTAAAAAAATTCGTTTTTAAATTAGTCTTTAATTAGTTAGTGTCCAATTTAACGATAAATTATAATTTTTATTCATAATAATGACTATTTTAATAATCAATAATATTTTATTTTGTAAATTTGTATTTAAATTAGTCACTATAACAACTATTAACTTTTTGGCACTAAAATTTAAATTTGTATTAACTTCTTATAGTGATATATGTTTTTTTTTTCTTTAAAGTTGTAAATAAATTTTATGAATATTTATGTATTTCTTAAAAAAATTACCTATGGCATGATTTTTTTTGCAAATGGTAGTAGATTACAAGAAGGAAAAACTATTTTTGGTTATCGACCCTACAACTAAGGAAAAAAAAAACTTAATTAAAAATTATAATATAATACCTTAAAAGATATTGAAATTTCTAGTGAATAAATGAATAGAGAAAATTACTACATGTATAATATCGGAAGTCGTTGCCGCAATGATTCGTGAGTATCGCTTCCTCACATAAATGTGCACTTACAAAGGTTAATTGCACTCTTTTTCATTTTTATAGCCTCGGATTTTGTACTTCTCAAAGTTGAAGTAATGTGTACTATTATTATTATTGAAAAAAACTATAATAACTAAAGGTTGGCAAAAATATTTATTAGATCACATAATAATAAAAAAATGTTAAATTATAAATATTTGATAAAATCACCCATTAAAGCGATTTATGAATATAAAATTATAAAAGTAGACAAGTCTAAATAAATTTTTTACATCAAAATCAATTCAATTTCATGGATAAAGTTTTATTTTAAGATACTAATCGTATGGTATGAACATGTTGGTCAAATAAGTCTTCTAAATTGATCGAATGATTGATAGTATAACATGCAGATCGAAACACCCGATTGGTAAAAAAAATTTATGATTCAATATGATTAATCAGCCTAAATATGACTAGTGAAGACAGATCACTAATAAAGATATAAACAAGATAGAAAGTGTCACTTTTTATACCAATTAAGTCCATAACTGATACAAAAAGTATTTCACTCATTTGTATTCATTCTCCCCTCCAATTTTCTTCATCTCGTTCTCATCACTCACATTCAAGCATAAATGTTTAAATCAATAAGATGATTTTTCAACATCAGTTGCAGCAATTGAAATTCACACATAACCTAACTTGCATAAAAGCAAAAAGTAATCGTAAGAAATTCAAAGCTTCTTCCCTAAAAATAAAGAATAAAAAATATATCCAAACACAACAAGCAAGTATTCATTGAGACCTAAAATTTCACATACAACAAAAAAAAAACAATAAAAAGGAAACTCTCAACGAGTACCAAGCACCTCAACGAGTACCATTGTCACCACTGACTTTGTTCACAATGCCTTTGTTTACGATTAGGAAGAAGATGATAATGCCATTGGCTCCAATGACATTCAAAATCTCAGAGACTATTCTGACAAGCGTGCAAGAAGAAACCAAATTGTGCAATGGCATTCTCAATGGGGCATAGTGGTTCCCAACTTAAGCTAAATGACAAAGAAAGAGAAATATAAAACCCTGTGACTCGCAAGGATGACCTATCTCGCAAAGCGTTTTGGCCGTTAGCGTTTGCGCTAGTGAAGCTAGCGATATGTCAGAGACAGTCTCAACCACGTCAGCATTTGACAGTCCCATATCATTATTTTATATTCAATTAAATTCCTATATTATTTTTATTCAATTCAGTTTCAATTTTTTTAAAATTAAACAATTAAATATTTTTCCAAATTAAGATTAAATTTAATTTTTATATAAATATTATAGTGATATATTTATTAAATATTTCTAGAATTTCTTCAAACAAACTCTAACTATATTATTAAAATACAGTAGATTCATATTTAATTTTTACTAAGCGTTAAAAATAAGATTAGAATCAGGAGTTGGTTTAAAAATAACAAAGAAGTTTCCTTTTAATTTTAAACTAACTATAACCCTATTTTGTGTTGCATATATATATATATATATATATATGAAAATGATATTCTAACTCTCAATTTTTGACTCTTTCTCTTACTTCCTGACATGGCAGCTGATGTGTATTTAATTTTTTAATTTGTGTTTTGTTTTATAAAGACACTTTGGCAACATGTGAAAAGCTAAGGGAGAAAGGGTTCTTCTATCCCGCAGACCACACCCAAACAAACAATTAGGGTTTCTCTCTTCTGTAGAACACGAACAAAGGTGGAGAAGACGAAATTTGATTATGCCCATTTCCAACTATCACTTAGTTAAAGTGCTTCCATTTTCGATATTAAGGTATGGTAGGTAAGAGTTGTGTTAGTTAGCAATTTTGAAGTACGAGATTGCTTTCGAAATTCAGCAAGTTTCTCAATGGCGATGATTGCGATCGACAGTGATGTTGGCGGCAGCGGCGACAACCAAACCTACAAATTGTATCGTCACTTGAAAACCCTAACCGTCCATGAAAACGTTGTGTTGTGTGTGAAGTTTTCGAACAACAGGACGCTATTAGCCTCGACAAAACCCTAATCATCTGGTCATCTGCCACGCTCTCCCTCCTCCACTACCTCGTTGGCCACTCCGAGGGCATCTCCGACTTGGCCTGGTCCTTAGACTCTCACTATATCTATTATGCCTCTGAAGACTACACCATCTGCATCTGGGGCGCCACCAGGGGCGATTGCATGAAGATCCTTTGCGACCACTCTATCGCGGTCTTCTGTTTGAATTTCAGTCCCTAATCAAGCTACATTGTGTTCGGGTCATTGGACGAGAGCATTAGGGTTTGGGATGTGAAGACCGACAAATGTGTCCAAGTCATCAACGACCACTCCATGCCCGTCACCTTCGTGCACTACATATTTTAGTTTTAAAACAATTGTATTTATTACAACTTATAAAATTGTCGTTGATTTACGGACAATTGTAGTTACTGTTATTGACTCTCTCTTTTTCTTGGGATATAGTTTTTGGTTTATAAAACTAGATTGAGGTGGATATAGGAAATTGTTTTTTATAATTGTTTATCACTGATTAGATTCATTGCAGAATATTTTTGTGGTCAGCAATCCAGTAAAACTGGTTTAGGGGATCAGTCCCTTACAATAGATCATATTGTTGTGCAAAATGTAA
>Ga0214545_1005672_pt1 | contig 22352 bp, 16 predicted proteins | sample CNSS4metaG_FD_160064 | JGI IMG/M metagenome (GOLD analysis project Ga0214545, IMG submission 160064) | Root nodule microbial communities from cowpea collected in UCLA plant growth center, Los Angeles, California, USA - CNSS4 | ecosystem: Host-associated > Plants > Roots > Nodule | place: USA...
AAAAAATAATATTTATATATATATATATATATATATATATATATATATATATATATATATATATATATATATATATATATCTTCATGGAGGCCATTAGTTTTGACCAACTTGCATGCGGCTACACCACATGCATGTGGGTCCCATAACAGGTCCAATTAATTGCAGCCGTTGATGCTCCAACTGAATTTGATTCAGCCGGCCAAGATCTAGTACCACTATAAAATTGTGGCTGGGTCCCACTCCTTTATTATAAAATATTACCTTTTTATTTCCATTTGAAAATAATAATTCTTTTAGTTTCTTAAGATATATTTTTTAACATCTCCGTATATTAATAGAAATAGAAAAAATATTAATTATGTTATCAAATACTTAGGTCAGTTAAATTGAATAGTGGGTTTGAATTATTGAAATCTTTATATATATATATATATATATATATATATATATATATATTTTATGGATGAAAAAAGATAATGTTATTTACATTAGAAAATATATAAATTTAAAAAATTCTGAAAAGGTAAGAAATGAAGGAATTGTAAAAATGGCGAGTAAATTAAGAAAAAAGATGACTAAATTTGTAAAGGATTTATTAATTTTAAAATTTATTATTTTACAATTGAGTTAATATCATTTTTTACTAAATAAGTTATGTTTCTTAAAAATCTTATCAAATTACATAAGTTTATCCTATATTTGTTTATTTAAGTATTAACCTTTTATTTTATACATTACATTAATATATCTTCATGGTTTAAAAATATGATAGTTTTTTTATGTGATGAGAATCTAAGCCTGTCTAAATAACTTTTGTAAACAAAAATAAACATTTTCATACAAATATTTTTATAATTAACACACATAAAACTAATTTTAATGTAACTTTTTATTTTGGATATTCATCTAACCGTGTCCCTTCTTGTGGACAGACTTGGCTTCATTTCCCACTTAGTTACTGTCTTATATAATCTGATCTTCTGTGTTACCTGAATTTTCTTTTTCTGTTTCTTTTTGTTTTTCTCTAAACTTATCCAAAAAAAAATTAGTAAGTGTCTATTTCAAATACCATGATTCCTATAAATGCATAACTTACTTTTGATAACAAATTATTTTTTCCCACAGACAAATTTAGAGACTATTTATTTCAAACAGATGAATGTATATTGGATTAATTTTATTAACATTACTACAAAAAGTTTATATTACATAACATTTTTTCGTAAATTTATAAAAAACAAAAGACTTTTTTCTATCATTTTTCTTAAAAGTCTTAATTGATATGTAATTTTATTGAGTAATTAGTTTTTACAAAATTATAAAATTTACAAATATTTTGTACAAAATTTATTGTAAAAAGTGTTTTATACAAAATATTTTGCAAAAAAATTGGTAATATTTTTCTGCAAATATTTTTTATAACAAAATTTATAAGTATCTTTTATAAATAAATTTTAAAACAAAATTGACAGATAATATAAGTTTTTTAGTAGTGTAAGGAAAAATATTTTGTAATAAAAATTTATTTATTAACTAATTTTATATGTTTGCTCAAATTTATTTAAAAAGTACCATAACAATAAGACATAAAAATATCAATTTTTTAAAGTAATTTAGTAGCTTATAAGAAAAAGACAACAAAGAGAGTTAAAAGTATAAAACATTGTTTATGTCTTTTTTCTGGACAAAAATATCTCATAAAATCTCATAATAAGTTATTCTCAAAATGGTTATGTTTTTATCCTCTTCTATTTTATCAACATTTTTTCTATAAACTATTTTGATGATAAATGAAGATATATACATATACTTTCTCATATAAAAATTAAAAATAAATAACCTTTTCTAACATTCATTTTAATAAGTAAAAACACATCGATGCTAAGTTTTAAAAACACAATCACTTACATTTTAGTTTCAAAAATATTTAGTTGTTGATAAAACAAAAATTTTTAATTATAAAAATTGAAAAATAATTCTTTTAACTATCTCTTTAATTAATAAATATTTAAAAAAGTTTCTTTAAACAATTATATTGAAATAAAAATTAAAAAATATTTAAATTAATACATGACTTTGAAATCTAACAAAAAGAAATTAGGCCGTGAGCACTACACATACATATATAATTTGTTTAAAACTACAAAAAAATATGATTTCACAAAATTTTATATTTTGTGTAAAGGATCTATGTTTAAATAAAACTAAAAGAACATTGATTTTCACATATTTTGGCATTTTCTCATTTCATGTTAACTTTTTTTGTATTTATTCTTCTCATTAGATACGAGATGGGACATTTTGTCAATGACTTTTAATAACACAGATATATCACACCTTTGTTTATAATGTTTAAACTTTCATTATGTAACCCTATTTTAATTAAAAAACAATGTATTTTGTTCACATGTTTAAGCCAAGAGGAGAACTAACAATACACTTTTTTTAACACACTTTATTAATATTGATTAAAAATATAAAATTAGAAAAATAACTGTTAAATATAAAATAAAAGTCAAATGTTGTAATTTCTATAAAGTTTAATTTCTAACAGAATCTATTGAAGAAGATGAAAACAGAAGGTATCTTCAAGGATATTTCCCTTGTGGAAACATTTTTGTTTGATTCTGTATCCGAATTGATACACAGATCCAAATTAAACAGGCTATTATTATCCTTAGATTAGTATGCAGAACAAATGATGTGACTAAAAATAATAAGTTCAATGTAAAAAAGTTGAAAAATGGGACCCACCATTTGGAACAGGAACCTTTGCAAAGGTGGCTGAGGGACACAAAATGTTACACTTTAGATTTGATTCAAAGTTTCCAACTTGTGAGCACTTCATTTCTGTCCAAGGCAAACGTCCTCTTATGCTGCATCAAAGTTTGTTTTTTTTTCATTCTCTCAGCTGACTTTTCATCTTCTCGCTTTCTAATATCTTCTGAATTCTAACAACCCTTCAAGATTTGTCAACTCCCAAACATTCCTCCGTTCATGGTTTATTTTTCATCCCCATGAGTCTTTGGCCTTGGTCTTTGAACTGACATGGATAGGAAAAGTTGACACTTCAGGGAATTAAAAGAGTCAATCACCAAAATTTGAACCCAAAAACTTCCCTTTTCTGGTTTTGGTGCTTACCAAGAGCAAAACAATGAGCTTGAAGAAAAAGGCCTTTTCAATTAACATTGAAGAGGCTGCTGTGGACTTTTTCAACCATCTCTTGCAGGAGAAGCCCAGAATTCCAGTTTTCATTCCTCTGATTCTGATTGCTTGGGCTGTTGAGAGATGGCTCTTCTCTGCCTCCTCTTGGGTTCCTCTTGCTCTTGCTGTGTGGACTACCATACAGGTTCTCAATCCTCACTTTTATCATCTCTTTATGCTTCTGGCGCAAATATGTTTCCAGAAAAAAAGTTATTTTGTTATGGATCATCTTGCCTGATTAATCAATTTGATTGCATATTAAAATGCATTTAGTATTTCTTGATTTTGTTGAATCGGGGCAATTTCACAAGTCATGCTTACTTGTTAGATTTAAGTTCTTTTTTGAATAAAAGTGATAGAACTGAGCGTCATTCCTTACCACAGGTCATGTGTCAAATGCGTCAATGACACGTTTAGATTGTTAACCAATCCTACCAAGCTTTTTTTCCCAATTATGTTTCCACAAAATAGTTTCTTTGTTATGGATCATGTTAAGCATTTGTTATTTCTTGTTCTTTGTTGAATTGGGGTAGTTTCATGATGCATCCTTACCTGTGAGGTGTGAGCTTCTTTTTTTGTAACTTACCAAAAAATATGTTGTGTAACTTCAAATTCTGTGCAAGCAAATCTCCCTGATTTATCATCTGAGTTGAGTTATTGACTGCTTTTTCAGTGGTGTACTATACTAGTAGTTAATATGAGGTGCTGCTTTTTCATTTTCAGTATGGGAAATACCAACGCAAATTACTCGTGGAGGACTTGGATAAGAAATGGAAGAGGATCATACTGAATGTCTCGGTACTTTTTTCCCTACCTATCCACCTTTCCACCTTTTCACCTTGTAGTGTGACTTTTGAAGTTGACCTCAAGTTCCTGTTCATATAGCCCATCACACCATTGGAGCATTGTGAGTGGTTGAATAAGTTGTTGACAGAAGTCTGGTCCAACTATTTTAATGCCAAGTTTTCAATAAGGCTATCTGCAATTGTTGAGGTGAAATTTCACTACCTTTTCTCACTTGCTATATACATCGATTAGTTTTTCATCCTTATTCAAGAGACAATACAGAAATTGTTGTTAAATAGGTTCTTCTTATTTGGTTGCACTACACATATATACGTGTATGTATGAATGTACAGTATGTATGTACGTACAACATATTACATACACATTCTTTTTTCATCTATGATTTAAATGGATTGTCTAGACTGTACTTATGCTTTCAAAATACAGAGGAAGTGTGTAGAAGTATTGAACTATCAAACTTATATTACAGTAAAAGAATGTAACTTCTGTTAAGTGTGCATAGCAGAAAACGTTAGACTCTGAACTACAGAAGCTACCTGCTTCAGACTTTAGCTCTCAATTCATATATTGAATGAAGAAACAGAATGCTATGCTGATTATGTCTTGGCCGATAGGACCAATAATTACTTGTTTACCTTTCGTCATATAATAAATTAAAAGTGGTCATATAATGTTACATGATTTTGTCAGATAAACTTCTAGTTAATGATTTGTTAATGTTACATTTTATGGTCACAATCCTTCGTTCTGTTCAATTCTCTCTTTAGACATGTATTTTGTATGATGATATATGAACTAATCTAATTTCTAATTTTTGTGTCTCTAGAAACGTATAAAGCTCCGGAAACCGAGACTTCTTGTAAGTAATCATGTTTCGTTCTATGATAGAAATTTAATTAGTATATCAAAATAGCTTGAACACTTTATGGAGATTGGATATTTGTGTGATGTGTACTAAATACAGGAAAGAGTTGAGCTACAGGAGTTTTCACTAGGATCATGCCCTCCTAGCTTGGCTCTGAGAGGGATGCGTTGGTCAACTATTGGTGATCAGGTTTTGGTTTCCTTCTATTTCAAATGTCACTAGTAAATATAATTCTTATATATTTAATCTTCCCTTAAATCGTACTTTTATAGTGATTTTGGTAGTTAGAGAAAAAAGGAAAAATAGGGGAGGGGGGAATAGGAGTAGCATTTATATCATCATCTGTTTTTGTGAGCAACGTGAGAAACATATTCTTGTCCGAATCTGTATTTTTCATTTGTCCTTGATGTGTTTTGCACCACCACTATAATGCAATCACCAGGTTTTTTGGTATTTTCACTGTTTTTGTTGCCCTCTTTTCTTCTATTGCCACTGCTTTTTGTGATCTATATGAGCAAGTGGTTGGCAAATTTTCTAATATGCATAGTTTGGAAAAACTAAAGCTTTACATGCAAATTAAACATTGAAGATAGTAAATAATGAATCTATGAATGCCACCTAAATGACTGTATTTGACTGTCCTACGTCTATTACCATTGCTTAATTTGCTTGTAAGCTAGTTTACCTGTTCAGCATTATTTTTCTTGAGGTGTATGACTCTGTGCTCTGTCTTTAAGTATCAATATATTACTAGATATCCGAGTTTTTGATCAAGCATTCTTGTTGGCCTTTTGCAGCGATTTCTGCAACTGGGTTTTGATTGGGATACAAGTGAAATGAGCATTTTGTTGCTTGCTAAGCTTGCAAAGCCGTTGATTGGAACTGCTAGAATTGTGATTAACAGTCTTCATATCAAGGGTGATGTATGTAAAGCTATCCTTTGCATTTTTTCTTCTTTAATATGTGAAAATATGTATACTGAAGTAAGAGACATATGACAAATTTGATTTGAATTTGAAGCAAGTAGTTAACCCTTGATACTTTAAGAATTGTCAACCTATATTACCAGCTTATTGCAGTTACTGTTAAATTTTCTTTCTTTAGTTATTGGTCCTGGTCACAGATTTTCCTGCATTGCTAAGAAACTGGTTTAATCATTTTTCTTTTTCGTTATATTTATTTTGCAGCTTCTTGCTACGCCAATTCTTGATGGAAAAGCACTTCTGTACTCATTTGTATCAACTCCTGAGGTGAGAATAGGAGTTGCCTTTGGAAGCGGTGGGAGCCAATCACTTCCTGCCACTGAATGGCCTGTTGTTTCTTCTTGGCTGGTGCGTTACCATCAAGTTTAATATCATGCTAGTAGAAAAGTTACAAAGTTGTCTTTCTGAGTTAAATTCCCTAAACTCTCTTATATTTCATGGTGCTATTGTAGAAAGATATACACACTCTTTGGTTCAACTGCGAGTTTAGGAATTCATTTTCCCTGCAGATATCGAACCTTATCCTATAATGGATTTCAATCTGATGCTTAAGTTGATGGATATTTGTTTCCAGATGGTTATAGGCTTAATATAAGGACTGCTAGTCCCAGATACCTCTATCAAAGAAGAGGAGATGAAGAAGTATTTTCACAAAATTTATTTTGGAGAAATTGTAATATAAATCAGGTTGAGTCTCTGTTAATTAATTAGAAATTTAAGCCAACATGAGAAATAGTTGATAACTGATCATATTGAAATAGCTTCATCAGTTAACAACATGTCAAGTAGATGTTTGATATCACATGCTCAATATCGTAAATTCTCTCAATGTTTTTTTATTACTTTCTGTTTCTCCAGAGCAGCTTGTTATGTTTCATACTGATTGGAAGTTTGCACTTTTTGCAGGAAAAACTTTTTGCTGACACCTTGGTAAAAACCATGGTGGAACCTCGGCGACGTTGTTTCACTTTGCCTGCAGTTGATTTAAGGAAAAAAGCAGTTGGAGGCATTATATATATTAGAGTGATTTCAGCGAATAAACTTTCTGGTAGTTGCTTTAAGACATCTAGGAGGCAACCAAATGGTTCAACCAATGGTTATTCAGAGGAGAATTTTGATGACAAGGATCTGGAGACATTTGTAGAAGTAGAAGTTGAGGAATTAACCAGGAGAACAGATGTTAGATTTGGTTCAACCCCAAGATGGGATGCACCATTTAATATGGTTTTACATGATAATACAGGAACTCTTCGTTTCAATCTTTATCAGAGCCATCCCAACAATGTGAGGTGTGACTATCTAGCAAGTTGTGAAATCAAGGTACTTCCTTTGGTCAATGTTCTCTTTTTTGAGCTAGCAACAGGAGAATAACATTTACCTATAAGTATTATATTTGTTCAGTCATTATTTCTTTTCAAGAAGTGCTTCTTTGTCTTCTATACTAATATTGTGATAAATTAATATTTATGCCTTTTTGCAGTTGAGGCATGTTGAAGATGATTCAACAATAATGTGGGCCATAGGACCTGATTCTGGAGTCATAGCAAAGCAGGCACAGTTCTGTGGAGAAGAAATTGAAATGGTTGTACCGTTTGAGGGCCCCAACTCTGCCGAGGTACAATATTTTCTTTCTTGTTATAACCAATAGCTGTGTGTATGCATCATATCTCTTTTCTTTATTCTTCTCTTACTGGTTTCTAATCTTAGAGCTCAGTTCAGAATGCCCTTTTGTCACATGTACTTAAAAGTAGATAATTGATTTTCCTTTCTAAATGGAAAAGAAATTGTGATTGAATCAAAGATTTTATTCATTTCACCTCATAATTTTTTCAGTTGAAGGTGAGCATTGTAGTCAAAGAGTGGCAATTTTCTGATGGTTCGCATAGCTTGAACAGTATCCGGAGTAGCAACTCTCAGCAGTCAATTAATGGATCACCAAATTTTCAGTTAAAAACTGGAAGGAAAATTAGTGTAACTGTTGCAGAAGGAAGGGATCTTGCTGCAAAAGACAAAAATGGAAAATTTGACCCTTATATCAAATTGCAATATGGAAAGGTGAGTGGCAGGCACTGCATGTCTGTGAGACAGTACCAGTTCTTTCATTACTTGATTAACTGAAGTTGTAAGTTAAGGTTGTTGGTTTAACTAGTTTTGTTTTTAACAAATTTTCTAGGTTGTCCAGAAATCAAGAACTGGTCATACTCCAAATCCTGTCTGGAATCAGACATTTGAATTCGATGAGATTGGTGGTGGGGAATACTTAAAAATAAAAGGCTTCTCTGAAGAAATTTTTGGAGATGAAAACATTGGTAGTGCTCATGTGAATTTGGAAGGACTGGTTGATGGCTCAGTGAGGGATGTATGGATCCCTCTTGAAAGAGTGCGTTCTGGAGAATTAAGACTTCAAATATCGGTTAGAGTGGATGACCAAGAAGGATCAAAGGTGTGCTTATACATGGAAATTAGTAATTCTTTCAACCATTCAGTTACAAGATGAATATAGAATGCAAAAGCCTAAACATATTATTTGCTTATCATCACTGTAAATAGTGATTATTTCAGTCATTTCACTCACGGTTTTTTTTCACTGCTTGGATATTCATGCTAACATTTTGCAATGGACAGGGTTCGAGTTTTGGCTCAGGCAATGGTTGGATTGAACTTGTTCTGATAGAGGGAAGGGATCTTGTTGCTGCCGATCTCAGAGGCACAAGTGATCCATATGTGAGAGTACACTACGGAAGCTTTAAGAAAAGAACAAAGGTTGGAATACTTCATCCTTGGTTTCTTTTTCATGAAATTGAATGTCAAGATGTAAGAGAATTTGGTATCTAACTTAGTCCAATTCATTCCTCTCTTTTTCCTTTAGAATTTCTCAATGTTTTCAACCTTGATATATTTTACATGTTCTGAAGAGAAATCTCTTGCCTTTTTGTTCAGATGTTATACCCTTGATTTTTCACAGTATTACACGTTTCCTTTTCATTTCCATATCTTTCTTTTACTTCATCTTGGTAAATTACAAAACTAAAAATACTTACCAGCAGTGGCATTGTGTGTAGGTCATATACAAAACTCTTAATCCTCAGTGGAACCAGACCTTAGAGTTCCCTGATGATGGAAGTCCCCTAATGCTTTATGTCAAAGATCATAATGCATTATTACCCACATCAAGTATAGGTGAATGTGTTGTAGAATATCAAAGGTTGCCTCCAAACCAGATGGCTGACAAGTGGATACCTCTCCAAGGGGTGAAAAGGGGTGAAATTCACGTCCAAATCACTAGAAAAGTTCCAGAGTTGCAGATGAGGCAAAGTCTAGACTCTGAACCTTCCTTGAGTAAACTACACGAAATTCCTAACCAGGTGAGATCTTCATACGCCATGACTGAAAAGTGAAAGGAACCCTTTTGTAACATAAACTAATTCAGCTCAAAGGATAAAGTGTTTGATTATTTTCAACGAAAAAGCTCATACCTTTATTATGATTTTCATTTCATGCTGTTATTCTAACACATTGTGTGAATTGGGGTTTACCAGATAAAACAGATGATGATCAAGTTCAGGTCCTTCATAGAGGATGGAAATCTTGAAGGACTCTCTACAACATTGAGTGAGCTAGAAACTCTAGAGGATACACAGGAAGGTTATATAGCTCAGCTGGAGACTGAACAAATGCTTCTTCTCAGCAAAATAAAGGAACTTGGCAAAGAGATCATTAATTCTTCTCCTTCCCTCAGCAGAAGATCTTCTTCAGCTGGAAATTGATCTGCATCTGCATAGTATTTATTGTTTATACTTTTCCCATGCACAATATTGTTTGTGGGAATCATCAAGGACAGATTTTGTACATGTTTTCCTAAACTAGATAGCCTTCTTATACCACACATATAGAGCTTGTACATGGTTATTTGATCATTTTCTTTTTTTGTTTCTCAAGATCATTTCTGGGTACAGGGATGCACAATAAATGGAAGGAGATACCCTATTTCACACTTGCATAGGAAACTAGGTTCTGCTATGGATTTTTGTAATTAATTACTATTTTATCGTGGTTGAAAGGAATGATGTTTTGCAAAGATGAATCTGTTACTCTGTTGTCTCTAGTTTTCAGTTTTTACATCTAATACTCAATATCTAAACTACTAGGACTCATCAAATGTTACTTTTAACTTTCAAATGGTTGTAAAATAAATTGAGTTTCAAAATACCATTATTCCGAATGGAAAAATGTTATCCAACTCCATTTGACAATTATGTAAGGGTAAAGTTATAAAAAAAAGTAAATTTTTGTATTTGTAAAAAAAAAAAAAGTGAAAAGTAGTAAAAGATCGTGTGAAATGGATGGAAAATTATTTAAGGGGTCAATATCGTTGCCCAAATTTGAAAGATGTTATACTGACACCATTTGACATTGTAAACGCAAAATAGTCATAAAAAAGTAAATTTTTATATTTTTAAAGAAAAAGAAATTGTGAGAAGCAGTGAAAGATGGTGTCAAATTGAAAAAAAAAAATATGTGACACTATTGAAGAACCATTTAGCATTTATCTAGAGATAAAGTAGTCATAAAACAAATTTTATTATTTACAAAAAAGAAGTGAAAGGTGTTGTCAAAATGATATAAAAAAAATTGTTTTAAAATTGAAAAATAGTAAAAGGTGTTAATAAAAGTAGGTTTGGCAAAACGGGTCGGACTGGCTGGCCCGTCACCAATAAACGGGTTGGATATTGTAACTCGTTCCGTCTTAGGACGGACTGGCGAGCCGACAGGTTAAATTAAATAAATTTAACTAAAATAGGAATTTATTTGAACAAAACATAATCAACTCATAATGTGAATAATGTCAACTTTTACACTCTATCGTTTTCAATTTAAACAAATGAAATTGAACATAATTTAACAAATTAGAGATCAAATGCATAAAAAAAATAAAATTGAACAAAGTAGACCAAAATAGTATTTAAACCTTATAAACTAAGTAAGGAAGTATAAGAGGGAATAAGATAATTTTTAATATTTTTTACAAACATAAATATATAAAATAAATTATTTGTTTTGTATCTATTTTACTTCATCTTATTCTTTTACCTTGTTATCTCTTGTAATTATTAAAATTACACACTTATATTTTTGCTTTCTTATTTTAGAATTTTTTTAATATTTAATGAATTCTTTCAATTATAATTAAAATCTTTAAAATAAATTTCTTAAGTTTTCTTAACTCTTATTTTAAAACTTTCCATTTCTCTTTTTGTTTTTTACATTTAAATATTTAATTGATAAATTAAAATTCTTTAATAGAAATTTAAATATTTAAAATAATATTTTAAATTTAAACAAATCTTAAATAAATATTAAAATTAATTAATAAAATTAGAGATTAATATTTAATCTAAAAAATATATAGATTAACATTTAAAATTAATTAATAAAAACATGTTTTATGTAATAGTTTAAAATTAATTAATTTTATGTAAGTTAAAAAAACTTCTCAAACAAAAACATCTTATCATGTTACCTTGTGATCCTCCTCGTCACTCTCATCCTCTGCAACTTTCTCTTCATCCAAACTCAAACAATGCTTCACAAAAACTAACACTAACATAGTACCTCAGCAATGGCGTTCTCTAACACTTGTAAACTCTCCGAATTTTCTTTCTCAACACTCAACCCTCCTCCTCCTCATCGCTCTTTCCACAAATTCCCATTTCGCACACTCACCTTCGCTTCTCTCCCAACCCCTAAACCCAACGTGTCTGCACCCTGGCTCACCAAATCGCCCTCTCCCAAAAGGGTCACCGAACCCCTCACTGCCGACGACCCAATTCACCGGACAACCCCAAAACAACCGCAGAACGCCGTCGAGAGGATCGTCCTTCGGTTGCGCAACTTGGGTCTGCCTTCAGAAGAAGAAGAGCAAGAAGAACGACAGCAAGAAGTTCCGGCAAGTACTCCGGCGCCGGCGACCGGAGATGAGAGGCTGAGCGAGTTGCTCCGGCGGGAGTGGGTGCGGCCGGACGCCGGGCTGGTGGGCGAGGATGGGGAGGAGGAGATGATGCTGCCGTGGGAGAGGGAGGAGGAGAAGGTGGTGGTGGTTGGGGGTGGAAGGGATGAAGAAGGGTTGAAGAAGAGGAGGGTTACGGCTCCTAGTTTGGCTGATTTGACCCTTGAGGATGAGTTGCTGAGGAGGTTGAGGAGAGAGGGGATGCGTGTGAGGGAGAGGGTGAGTGTTCCCAAGGCTGGACTCACTCAGGAGGTGATGGAGAAGATTCATAAGAGGTGGATGAAGGAGGAATTGGTGAGGCTCAAGTTTCACGAGGAACTTGCGAAGGATATGAGGAAGGCTCATGAGATTGTTGAGGTTCAATTCCTACCCTTTCTCAACACTTAACATAAACACATAGCATGTCATAGACACCAATTACTGTTTCAAAAAGATTCATGGACATCGAGTGCCAATCTTTACCGAGAGAGAGAGAGAACGAGAGTGAAGTGTAGATGTGAAAAAAGTGATGTATAATGTGTTTGGTTCCTAGATATGGTTTTTCATGTTTACTAAAAGGCTAGTAGTTATAGCTTTCACATTCTCAATGGTTTCCAAATGCATGTATAATTTGACAGGAAATGAGATAGAGATGCCAATTGAGTGTTTGCATTGTTGGGATGTCCAAAAGTATTATTTACGAGTACTTCATCGTTGTTCTTGTCTTAGGCTCTGTTTGGAGAAATTTCTCAGTAAACGATATAATGCATTGGAGAAGAAAATTAAAAAACCAATGAATTGAACTTCTTCTAGAAGTTTAAATGAGCTCATGTACATTGCTATTGTACTTAAGTCAGAGAAGAGATTACCTTTATAAAGTTTAAAGGCATAAGTTGAGCATTTACCTCTCTTATATGTGCTTATGGAGATTTTTCTCCATTTTGGGTCGTGTTGAGTTTTGAGTTGCATTGTAAGTGTGCATTTGTTTTCTTCCTTTTCTGTCAATTTAGAAAGTTGCTACTTGCTGTGTGATTCTGTGTATGTTGAATGCTGATGTTTCGTTTGGGTTTTGTTTGAGGAACAATGGACTGATTAGTTGTAGTGTGCAGCGTCGAACTGGAGGATTGGTTACATGGAGGGCAGGGAGTGTTATGATGGTGTATCGTGGTATTGATTACCAAGGACCTGACTCGAGGAAGGAAGTTAATGACAAGAAAGGTAATGAATTTTTTGTGCCTGATGTCTCATCAGGAAGTTTGTCGAAAAGTGAAGTCAGTAATGCAGTGTCATCTCTAGAAAAGAGTGAGGTGGTAGAGAGGGAGCAAGAACAGTCTAAGAATTTGACAGAGGCAGAAGCAGAGTACAATGCACTTCTTGATGATTTAGGTCCCCGTTTTGTTGGATGGTGGGGTACGGGGATACTTCCTGTTGATGCTGATTTACTTCCAAGAACCGTTCCAGGTTACAAAACACCGTTTAGGCTTCTTCCTACAGGAATGCGGTCTCGACTGACAAATGCAGAGATGACCAATTTAAGGAAACTTGCAAAATCACTTCCTTGTCATTTTGCCTTAGGTAAGATTCATCCACTGCAATATTTATTGAATTTCTTTTCCTTTGTGCTTGTATAAATCCTTTTCTTAATTTTATGAAGGGAGAAATAGAAATCACCAAGGTCTAGCATGTGCTATTCTTAAACTTTGGGAGAAAAGTTTAGTTGCAAAGATTGCTGTGAAACCTGGCATCCAGAACACAAACAATGAACTGATGTCTGATGAGCTGAAGGTTTGGTTATTTGTAATTTGGAAATTTTGACTTGTGCAATCATGCTCTTGTCATATCTAATACATCTCATTCCATCGATGTCTTGACCTTTCAATTAATACACACTTGGATGTAAAACTTATGTTAAGTTTTTGGATCTAATCTAATTATTCCTTGAAGCTGCTGGCTTTGCTTTAATTCAGTTAGAGTCACTAATCAGAATTATAATTTGTTTTTGCATGTATATTTGAGGAAACCATTGGTTTCCTTTTCCTATAATTTTATCAGAAATAAATGTAGCTAGTTAGGAATAATTAAAAGGTTACTATACGCTCACAATTAATATGCCTTCACATTTTTTTGCCAAAACATCATTCACCACTAGAGTTATTTTATGTTTTAATGTTATCGCAAAACAATTATGTTATATTAAAGATATAATACATTCTCTGGGCTTAATCTGTGTAATGTGGCTAGATATTTTTTTTTCTCCATGTTCATTTTATTGCTTAGAAATGATGCGCTTCTAGCTCTGTCAATTTCAGTTTGAAAAGAGTGATTTTTTTTCTTGTTTTGCTACAGATGTTAACAGGAGGTACCTTGCTGCTAAGGAATAAATATTTCATTGTTATATACCGTGGGAAAGACTTCGTTCCGACAAGTGTGGCTACTGTTTTAGCTGAAAGAGAGGAAATGACAAAGCAAGTACAGGATGTTGAAGACAAGTTCCGGTGCAGAGCAGTTGATGCAATTCCAACAGGGCAAGGTGAAGCTACAGCACAGGCTGGGACTCTAGCAGAGTTCTACGAGGCCCAGGCTCGATGGGGAAGGGAAATATCTCCCGGAGAACGGGAGAAGATGGTGGAAGAAGCTGCCAAAGCCAAGACTGCTAAGCTTGTCAGAAAAATTGAACATAAACTATTTTTAGTAAGTATCTATATATTTCTATATGGCAGTGATAGCACTTGGTTCATTTCACCTGAAAGTCAGACTGGGTTTATAGTGCATTGGTGGATATAACTTATTCACGTTATTTATTTTAGTAGTCCTCAGATTGGAATTCTTTGATTGATTAGAATATAAATCCTGCCAGCTTTTTTCACCTTTAATTTTGGCTTCAGTGTGATTGTGTGGTTGCAGTAGGTTGTAATTTATTTCTACAATATTTGTGTATAGGAGTGCAGCATAATATGATAACAGTTATTTTTCTGGTTGTCTTTACAAAACTGGACTTTCTTTGTTCATCATATTTACCATTCTATTGTCTGAACAGGCCCAGACCAAAAAGCATAGAGCAGAAAAGCTCTTAGCTAAAATAGAATCGTCGATGGTTCCAGCTGGTCCTGATTATGACCAGGAAACAATTACAGATGAAGAACGTGTTATGTTCCGTAAAGTTGGTTTAAGAATGAAACCATACTTACCACTTGGTGAGTAATTTTGAACTATACAAAAGTTGCTCTATTCTAGCAATGCAAAGCTGACATCTTTCTTTGATAATCTCCAGGTATACGTGGTGTTTTTGATGGTGTTGTCGAGAATATGCATTTGCATTGGAAACACCGAGAACTTGTAAAATTGATGACAAAACAAAAGACTCTTGCTTTTGTGGAAGACACAGCTAGGTTACTTGAATATGAGAGTGGCGGAATACTGGTTGCAATAGAAAAAGTTTCCAAAGAATTTGCTCTTATTTACTATCGTGGAAAGAATTACAAGCGGCCAATTAATCTGAGGCCAAGAAACCTTCTAACGAAGGGAAAGGCACTAAAGAGACACGTAGCCATGCAACGACACGAGGTTCCTGTTTTCTATATGACAATTACTGATCTATTTCTGACTTCGTATCTATGATGTTACATTTGGTCTTGTGTGAATTGTGCAGGCTCTGAGTCAGCATATTACGGAACTGGAAAACACTATAGAACAATTGAAAAAAGAACTTGTAAGTACTGTTGACTTATCAGAAATTATTTAGTATTATTTTGATGTAGTGGAGAGGTTTCTGCTAACAGTTAGACAGAAATGACTTGATTGGTCACAGTCCTTAAAAAGGGTTTCTTCATTATCACCACTTGACAAGACAGCAACTACCCCCTCCCTTGGTCATGTTATGAAGTCGTCAAGTGGCTCCAGAATTAGTTTGGAATGGTCTATATCTGAAAATCTTCTGTTCTTAGCCCCTACTTCTTCTTTGTCCAATCGTAGCATTTATATCTTTCTAGAATTTCACTCTGCTTAATTAAATGTGAACTTGACAGCCTATTAATAGATCAGAATTGTGGTTTATAAACGCCCTTTTGATATTAAGTTAGGTAGAATTGATTTTTGATGGAATTAACTTTGAATAGTTGAATGTGATTAGACGTGTGTCTAAATTAATCCGAACCAAATATGCAGATTAGAATGTTTTTCATTGGAAAATTTGAGAATTGATTTTCTAATTTTAAAATAAACCAGGGCTATATTAGCTAAGTCTTTTAAATTTAATCAGGATAAGCCTCAAGATTTGGATGATGAAGATGGGGCCAGCACAGAGGAAGAGGATCATAACCAAATAGACAACATCTCAGAATTGACCCTAGTAAGTTTATTCTCTTGTCTGCCTGATTTTGGTAAGGCTATCAAATAGCTTTTGCCAATTTAATACTATTTCTAAATGGTAGCTCGGGCATTTATAATTTCCTTTATAACTCAATGGTAAGTTTTGGAATTTATTAAATGATTAATATGGAATTCGGTACTGCTTATAATAATATTTACTTATTATCAGCTGAAAGAGGGTAAGTGGGAGAAAGATTGAAAGAAAGAAATAAGAGCAAAATTAATTTTTAACTACAATGACAATTAATTTGTCCAGTTATTTGGAATGCAGAGTGAGAATGAAGATTCTGATGGTTTTGATGATGAGGAAGAAGGTGACTGGTTAGATGATGGGGAAGATAGTGATTGGGAAGATGATGAAGACCCAAGTTTTCCAAATTCATAAGTGATGAGCATTTTTGAAGACCGGTTGACATATTTGTATTGAATTTTCCTGGATCACATCTTCCGTTACATGTGGCTTAAAGGTATTACCTTTGATACTGATCATGTAGCTCATAAGTTTGCATTTGCAACATACTTCATTTTAGGAAAGCATAATAAACCCGAGTTATGCAATTTGGATGCCATGCCTTAGCTCTGTGATTCTTTCATCGCCAATACTAGAAGTAGTTGACCTCATGCGCTGGTTGTAATTCTCAATTTTGCTCAACGGTTGAGGCATTTTTTTTATCCCTTTATAGGGATTAAATGCAGTAATTTTCTCCACATGTAGGATAATCAAGAGGCAGGCTAAAAGCAACTTGTATGGTTCTTCCTCTATTACCACATTCTTTTGAGATGAGATGGTGTTCATTTATTCAAACTTGTACAAAGATGTGCCTAGATTCGTGGTCTTGCAGCAGCAAAAGTTCATCATCCATTATCTACTTCTCTCTGGTTTTTCTACTACCATCTTTTGAGCGGCATGAGTCTGTGCCTCCACATTGTAGCTGAGCTGATTATTGTAAATCTTCACATTGTAATAGGCTATTTGGTAAAGGATAATTCTTCTCCTGTACTTACTATATTGATATTATTATGCCTTCCTGAGTTTTTTATTTGTTCTTTCAATTCAGTGAAGTTGACAATAAATGTACTAGGCTGATGTAATGGGATAATAGGCACAATTTTGGTTATAGCTATTAAACATGCTCTACTGTCCATTTTTTGTTACAATTTTTGCTTGACTTTTTGTTGATAGTGGTATTATGTGAAAAGTATTTAAGAGAAATTTAATGATAAATTTTGAATGTGAAAGAAGGCACAAAGGAATTTGGCAAATAGGTTCATGCAATAATCTTAGAATAGAGACAATATTTTTTGAAAAACAAAAGCTGAACTTATTTTAAACGAACCAAAAATATATCTTATCAATCCTTTTCTTTATTTTTCTTCTTTTTATCTATTTTTCCTTTCACTTACACATACCAAAAAAGGAATTTCCATGCTCTAATTACGTGAAAAGCAAAAAGGGTTGATTGAAAGTGATCAACCTCAAAGAAGTAGTATAGCATGTGTTTGCTAAATGTAAAAGCTACTGGTTACAACATAGGCACGTTAGCCAAACGCACGTACTCATTATCATGGTATCATGCAACGTCAATTGATTGGATTGAAACCAAAGAAGAGAGAAAATTGACATTCAAGCAACCAAACACGTGTAAATTGATATTCAAGCTTCGAACATTAAGGTCTACATTTGATTGATTATATCCTAGTCCATTTAACCTTCTAATTCCCGTAGTAAAACATTACATAAACTGAATTTAACGGCTACTTTTGTGGCAAACCAGTAGCTAAGGTGTCTGATATGTGTTTTTTCTGCTGCTATGCTCGTCAAGCCAAGATATAATATCACCAAGCACGTGAAATATAGTTTCATCAGGTTCACCTTCAAGTAGAGTATGAAAAGCATCCTTATACAGGCACAGTTTCTTGTCCTTCACTTTAGCTTTCTCATACAAAGCCTTGCTAGCTGATGGATCAGTAATTATATCAGCCTCCCCATGCATGATTAACAATGGCAGAGAAACCTAGAAATTACCAAAATATCAGGAAAATTAGGACCAACTTCATATGTTGTTTGCTTGTTTCTTTTGTTTTAAGGAATTTGGTTGTTTGTTTTCCTTATGAAATAGTACTAAAAAGCAAGTCAAGGGGAAAGATATCATATACTTCTTCCAAACGCTGTTCCAGCTCCTGTGTGGCTTTCAACAGCTCCAATGCAGTTCCCAGTCTTGGTTTATCCTTGTAGAGTAACACATTATAGGGTGCCTGGAGAAAATCACACATAAAAAATCATGAACAGAAGAGAAAGCAAACATGGGTTATTTCCTCTATTTAACTTCACATAATTCAAACATGATGTGGTGCACCCACCAGTTTTCTCTTGTTCAGATCTCTAAATATATTATCTTTCACCTCTTCCTTTTGAGGAACTAACTTAGTTTTGGGAAGAACTTTGGCTACACCAATCAGTATTTGCTTCACTAACCAATGTGGAATCATATCCTCCGCAAACTACTCAAGAAAACTGGTTAGTATACTTACACAAGAGCAATGAAGTAATTACAGTTGTTATTTAAATTCAAGGAGACACACCTTGCACAAAGGTGCAATAAGTGCAGCACCATTCCATGCAGTAGGTTGTTTGAAGTGAATATTCAAGGCAATGGCTCCTCCCATTGATTCACCCAACAAGAAGCTTGGCACATCTTGATACTTCTTTTGTTCTGTGTCATCCAAATGCAACAGAGTTATTCACACTTTATTCAAATGAAAATGACAAGCCACTGCATGGATTTGTGCAAGGACAAAATTTAAGTACAATTTCTTAATTTCCAGTGTTGTGATAGTGCTAAGTGTTGTAAATATTATCAGTGTTGTTCTTCAAATGGAAGTTCTAACTGAATAACTAGTAAAACCACACATGCAGTTGTTCAAGAAGAAAACTTCATGCAAACGTTTGAGAAAACCCACAATGACACTATAAAGAATTATCAGAAATAATGGAAAATTAGTTCTTACCCTTAATTTTTGAGAAATGTTCGATGACATCATTCACTAGATTTTCAAAGCTAGGAATATAACCATGAAGACCATCTGATAGGCCAAATCCAGGGTAATCCAATGCAAATACTCCATATCCAGATGATGCTAACTTCCTTGCAACTCCTAAAACCAAGACAAAATGACATACTATTATCTATCTCTTTTCTGCATAAACATATTAAACTATTCTCTCATTTATTATAGATCTTTTTCATGCCTTCAAAGTAAAATGTGCAAGTGTCTGCATATCCATGACAGTAACAAATGATTGCTTTCAAAGGAGAACTTTCTGGAAGCCAACTTTTAGAGAATATTTTTATTCCTCTGGAGTTCACTTCATAAACCTGTACACAAAAAATATTTGAAATTATTTCACCAAATCAATGATCAGTCTTGTGTGATACCTAGAAATTCATAAAATGTAATTAATGACTAATTACTAATCATGCTTGGGATAAGTGCTTATTACACATGAACACACTTTTTTGTTTTGGAAAAATTTCACATCCTTCTCCCACTTTCTTAACTTATTCTTCAGTCTCCAAGTTTAAAATCAAAGTCAACTATAACTAGAGCCATCAAGATTAAGCATAAATGGAATGAGAGAATATAAGAATGAGAGTTCTTTACCTCTTTCATGTTCACCCCATCTGATGGTAACTGCAGCAAATTTCAAAAACAGAAATGAGCTACAATAATATTGTTTTTCATGATGAAGATAAAAAAGAAGTTATATATTACTATGGAATATGTTAACTAACATTTCATGATCAGATTTTAGAGAATCTTAGTGAAATGAAATGTGATAAAAGAGAAGATACATTACTTACCCTAAACAAGCAATGATCAATGGCAAGTTGAATATCCTTAAAAGCCTCACGAGCACGTCTTCTAGCAGGTGCCTCATCCAAGTTGGCCAGAAAAATGGTTTGCAACTCATCACTCATATATTTAATTTCTTCGTTTTTTCTTCCAACCATGGCTTGATGAAGAAGAAAAGTTATAGTAGGAATGAGTAACTGGGAAGTGTGAGAATAGTTATTAGAAGAAAGTGAGAGAGAAAGAGAGGTTCCTGAGAAAAAGGGTGACATGCATTAAGTTACATTTGGTTCGATGGTAGAGGCTAGGTCAATATATCAGAGGAGTTTGGTTTCAGAATTTAATTACAAGCTGCTGGGGAGTTAATATTTTCTCACCTTATTCATTTATGACATTGGATCCACTTTTCTTCACCACTCTTGCTTAATTAATGTGCTACCTAGTTCCTTACGTACTATATACTATATATGTATAATTATCGAATCACTAAACTTGTTAAATGCACTCTATGTATCATTACCATACTATTTATGTAAATTTGGATGTGCATGTATCAAGGTGGTGGTTGATAGTATTTTATGAAAAGGAGGAGAATCACAATTGAGCCACCTTTTAGAAATTTAAATTTTGTTACATAGAATCGGAATAGTAAAGTTAAACGATATAAGAAAATGTTTCATTAACAATCAATTTTAATAATCAAAAGTTGTTATTTCCGTTTAGGAGTGACAATTACAAAGTTGTTACGTGTAAGTTCAGTTCTGGTTAGAATTTTTGTTTGCTAGAATGTGAAACTAAGCCAGAGCATTCTTTTATTTATGGTTATTTTGTATAAGGGTTAGAACACTCCTTAAGTGTTCTCTTTAATTCAATTTCATTCTTTGCTGATAATAAAAATAATCAAAAGTTGTTAGTTAGTGATCAATTTAGATACTAATTTAAAAAAAAATTATTAATTACTAAAATAGATAATTATAATTACATAAATAATTTTATTTTTGAGATGAAGATTTTGAATGAAAAGATGGAATGAAAATCCTAATAGAAGAAAATGCTTTAATATTTAAATAAGCATAAGTAATATATTATTGACGTAATTAATTTTTTCTTGAATTTAACTATACAAAAAATGCTAAATGTAACTTCTGTATAATAAATTTTATGCAAGAATCCCTTTACTTTAATGCTAAAACCTTATATAATGCTAAAATTTAAAAACATTAGCGATTTAAGAAATAGAATAGTATATTGGAGTAATACTTTTTTTAGTAAACTTAGCTAGTATAAAGTATTATTTGTTTGACTTTATAATATTTTAGTATCTAACGTATGAGTGAGTGTGTTAGAATAAAGACTGAATTTAATAATAAATAACCATATACAATGCATCATAGACACTTCTCGTTCATCTAGCTCTCCATCCATTTTAATTTAACCATATACATTGCATCAAATATATGTATTTACAATTTTTTATTTTGTAATCGTTTATTTAATTTAAAAGTTTGATTTTAGAAAATTTTTCATTTTTTTTTTCAAATCAAGCACATACTTTATTTCTCTTTTCTTTATTGTTTCCCAAATATTTCATAAGACTTTGGGCATACAATTACATTACACTTAACTCATGATTAAAAGTAAATAACGAAACAATATTACCACAAACACTGAACTCATTAACTTTTATTTATGCACGTTAAACATTTGAATCGAGTTTATTTTAAATATTCGTCTAAAATATCGTTTATCATCTAAAAAAATTTAACACAATTAATTTATGAAAATTATATTTTATTTATTTTTAAAATTCGAGAATTAAAGTATATTAAAATTTAAAATAGTAAACACTTTCAACTTCAAATCAGAACATAATTAAGAACTAAAAATGTTTATATCGATTGTAAATAGGGATGTCAACGGGGCGGGTAGGGTACGGGTAGTAGTTCCCCCGTACCCTATCCGCTGAATAAATATCCGCCCCGTACCCGTACCCATATCCATCGGGTATCCGTTATGCGGGTACCCGTCTATTTTTTTCATATCCGCGGGTATCCACGGTACCCACGGGTATTTACAAAAATATTTAAAAAAATAATTATTTAACCATAATTATTGTTTGGATCAACAAGTTCCCTTTCTCCGATTGATTCTTAAAAAACAAACAAATAAAAAATCACTACCAATTTATATTGTAGTTTATTTTTGAATAAAATATTAAAGAAATTACTAACTTCATCAATATCCACCTCTTGCAACATTGTATAAAGTTTCATGTTGTCCAATTTT
>Ga0214545_1005675_pt1 | contig 22346 bp, 8 predicted proteins | sample CNSS4metaG_FD_160064 | JGI IMG/M metagenome (GOLD analysis project Ga0214545, IMG submission 160064) | Root nodule microbial communities from cowpea collected in UCLA plant growth center, Los Angeles, California, USA - CNSS4 | ecosystem: Host-associated > Plants > Roots > Nodule | place: USA...
TAATTAATTTAACAATAATCTCTAGATAACCAATGAAGAATCTTATTTAGAAAAAGCAGTGGAATTGACCTATTTACTATTACTGTGTTTACAATCTTCCGTGTCATTTTCTTTGTATATCAAAACCTCCCTATTTTTATAGTTGCTAGTTTTAAATTGCATTTTTGAGAATCAAATATTTGAGATCAATTCCGTATTCGTTGTGAGACGACTCAGGGTTATCTTAACCCTAACTATTTTCTTCACTACAAACTGGCAATACTGAAGTTGCTAAAGTAGTGGTAATTTGATCGCCTAACGACAGCGATATCAGGGACCAATTGTATATTTAAGCCTTTATTTTTTATATGAATGTTATACTTGTATTTTTATTCTAATTGATATTTTTATTAAATATTTCTTGAATTCAATTATAAATTATTAGATTTAATTATAAATTGAATATAATATTTATATTAAATTATTAAATAGAATATATCATTAGAATATTATTATAATATAATTGTTAAATGTTTTAGATTAAAATGTCAATTTTAGAAATATTAGTGTAATTAGAATATAATTATTAGATTTATATTTGTTTTCTACTACATTTTGAAAAATAGGGTTGGTTTAAAAATAATTTTAAAAATATTTAATAAAAATATTACTGAAAATTAAATTTGAAAAGGAAAAAAAATTGCTCAATTTTAAAAAGAATTGGGATTGAATTAGATCAAAATAACAAATATAGGAAATAAATTGAAGAAAAGACGATGACACAATCACATATTAACACATGGCACTAACATTGACATATGGTACGATGGTGATTTGACACATGAACAATTTTTAAAATTAAAAAAATAAAAATAAACAAATTCAAAAAAACCACGAGCTGACATCACTACAAAAATAGCTATTACCGACGGGCAGAATTTGTCAAAACAGGGTATTATCCATCAATAAACGTGTTTTTCTGACAGATTAATGACGGACAACAATCCGTCGATAAATATGGCATAGGTAATACTTACCGACGGATATAGTCGTCGATAATCTAATTAAAAAAGAAAATTGCACTAATCGAATTATTTGAACTACTAAACCACTGTCTAGAAAAGTTTTCAATGCTAAAACAAACATAAAAATCAAGTCAAAATTTGAAATTAACAAGAAAATTAAAATTTGACTACTTAGAACCTAAAACTATCAAGTAAAACTAACACTATGCTACAATGACTAGATATTAATACCTAAGCTACCTAAACAACAAACTGTCTTTCTAAACAAATTCTAGATCATAAAAGAGTGCTAGCAAGTAGGCTAACTACTATAAAATCAAATGTTCCACCAATAATTTTTTTCTATTTTAGAAAACACCAATCATCTGAGCACATCCTTATATTTTTTTTCTTTCCAAACAAAATATGTATGGTAATAATAAACCAAGGAATTTATTAGTAAATTCATGAGTAAACAACATAAAATCACAACTTCACAGACAAACACAATCAAACTACAGAAAAAGAAAAAAATTAGACACAAAAATGGAGGTAAAAGTGTATGGTCCAGTGTCTAATTGAGAAGGAAACTGAATTTGAAGCAGTTCATGTTCATCTTTTCAAGGGAAGGAACCTGAGTAGCTTAAGTTGCAGGTTCAATTAGACATGTGTGTGATAATTGTGTAGCCTATATGGTGAACCAAACTAGAAGAGGGAATTTGGTTAGAGAAAGGAAGCATGTAAGTGCTTGGTGGGATGACATGAGCAATGGCAATGCTGATTGGGAAAACCATGGCTGCACTAGTTAATTTTAATTCTATTTTGGTCCAATTTTAAGGTGAATGTATCTAGAATGGTTAAAACTAAATTGCAGAATATGATGCAAAGCTTATCTTATTAAGTTAAATTTAAAGTATGGTAATTGGGGGTTATATATCTTTCATTATCCTCAGGGAATCATATCTAAATCCATCCTACAACATTAAAGTTCACAACATTAAAGTTCATACTAAAGTAAAAACAAGATGCATAAATTTGTAAAAGCCTTGCTAATGAAATCCATGAACTTGATCAGATGAGATTGAATGGGAAACATGTGCATGAAGATGGACAATTCCTAAGCTCACGTGTACCACACCTAACCAACTCGACCAAGTAGTAATAAAACGACACGTATATGCCAAAATAATCAAGTAGTCAGCCTAAGCCGAGTTGGCCTAAGCCTTACCAGACTAAATCGGTAACCTAAACATCCAGAGAAATAACCTGCACAAGGCAACACATAACCAATATAAACCGCCAAGGAAAGTAGTCGGCCTAGGCCGACTACTCCAATATACTTAGTAAAACTAAGGTCCCCCTAGTGTTCAGTGAGTCCTCTTAAGGGCCTGGGCTAGGGCCCAAGCCCACTTACAGCCCAAACTGAAGCTCAAGCCAGGCCCAGCCCATGGCATAACCAAACATGATTAATACTCTATAAATACACGTGGACCCCAGTAATTTAAGGTACGCATTCATTACTCCATTAATCACTGATTTGACCTTCTGAGAGCTTTGACTTACTTGAGCTTCGGAGTCCCTTCTGCAGGTAACCCCTCCTGGGTCCAAGCCGACATGTATCAACCAGGACGAAGCCAACTGAGGAGATAACGGACTACATGGGTAAGGTGACACTTGTGCCTAACTTATTTTGTTTGTTCTCTGCAGGAACAATTGGCGCCCACCGTGGGGCTCGAGACGAACACCTTTAGTACCCGTTTTTCTCCAAAGATGGTTTCCACCCGCAGCAGAGCTGGAGTGAACAAGCAAGCGGATGCTGGTCCCTCAGGACCTGCTGGCATTACCCTTGACCTAGCCGCCATCCTGAACGCCCATGCGAAGATGAAACAAGAACTAGCGGATCTGAAGAAACGCAGCGCCTCCATCTCATCAGCGCTGCGACAAGAAAACTCTCGCCTTAGGCAAAAGATCGAGGCTGATCCCACCCTGAAGGGAAAGGCTAAGGAGGCGTCTGAAGCTACAAGGTCCCCGACCTTCCAGCCCACAGAAGAGGAGAGCGAATACAACCCCACCCTTCACACCTTCACCACCACCTAACAAACACCCATTCCTTATACCCATCCCACTCAATTCCCATCCACTCACCCAGGGCATACTACAGCCCCAACCCCTGCTGCTACCCTCCCCACCACCCAGATCCCCTACAACATACCCACCACCATCCACACTACACATGTACCACCCTACAACCCACATTACCTTCCAACAACCCACATCCCCCCTCATAACCTTACCTCCACCTTCCCTGCTATGATCAACCATCCCATCCCACCTCATCTACTCCCTCCCCACCAGCCCATACGTCGTCACCCCTTCACCGACTTTATCGCCAACACCCCCCTTCCTGCCCAGTGGGAACCCTTCACGCTGGACCGCTACACCGACGAAACCGACCCCGATGAACACCTCAAAGTATACATCACCCATGTCGCCCTGTACACGTCCTAAGATGCAGTCTTCTGCAAAGCCTTCCCCACCACCCTCAAGGGCCCTACTCTGGAATGGTTCACCACCCTTCTGCCTTATTCTATCGACAGCTTCGACGTTCTTTCACACATGTTCTCCACCCATTTCGCTGGCAGCCGCCCATACTAAACTACCACAATCTCCCTCCTGGGCATTAGACAGGAACAAGGCGAATCACTTAGAGCGTTCATAGATCGGTTCAGTAAGGCAGCTCTTCGCACCCCACACCTCAACCAAGAGATGATCCTCTAGTGCATGACACTTACCCTACAACCCAACCCCTTCACCAACAACGTCTACCTCCACCCACCTACCTCTATGCAGACCCTCCATACCAAATTCTACAATGACTATGCAGCCACCACCGCCAACCCTACCCTGCAACCTCCCCGCCCCGATACCCGCCCACGCGAGCCCTGACAACCCCGCTTCACTAGATGTGCCCCTCTTACCGTAGCTCGCTCCCGCATCCTCGATGAGGCCCTACAGGCTGACCTCATCCCTCCACCACGCAAGACAACCACACCTTCTAATGTTGATATGACCAAATACTGCCGCTACCACCGCAACCATGACCACACCACAAAAGACTGCAAAGCACTCCAGGGTAAGATAGAAGAACTGGTTCGTGCTGGTCACTTTCGCCGCTTCATCCGTAGAGATGATCATTCCTCTCGATCCTGCCACCCCCTCGCTCTGACCACATATGCCCCCCACACGACTCCCGTCATGACAGACGCCCAGCCCAACTCGCTAACCAGGCACCTGAACCGGCCTGCACCGACATCACCCCCGTTGATCCTCCCCTACGTGGCACCATCAACTACCATCTCTGGGGGCTTCGCTAGTGGAGGATCCACCTCTTCTGCCAGAAAGAAACACCTCTGCCATATCCAATCAATCAATCATATCATCCATTCCCACCACAGACGTTGTATGCCTCCCATCATCTTCATAGATGACGACTTTCATGGCCTTGACCATCAACAAGATGACCCCATGGTCATCACTGTTGAAATCGAAAACTACGCCGTTAAGAAAGTCCTCGTCGACCAGGACAGCTCCGTTGATATCCTCTACTGGACCACCTACCAAAAACTCCAACTCCCGGACACCGCTATGGTCCCGTATGACGAACCAATCTATGGCTTTTCTGGCGAACAGGTATCCACTCACGGCTACATCGACCTCCACACTGTGTTTCGCGAAGGAACCCAAACCAAAACCATTCCAATTCGCTTCCTTATTGTCGACGCACCAACATCCTACAATGTCCTCTTGGGTCGTCCTTCCCTCAACACCCTTGGCGCTGTTGTCTCCACCCCCCACTTGGCCATGAAGTTCCCTTCTCCTTCCAGTGACATCCTCACCGTCCACTGCGACCAGCGCCTGGCACGCGAGTGCTACATGGCCAGCCTGCGCCCACAACTCCCAATTCAACAAACCAACCACATTGAGCGACCACCTGGCTCCGGCATCGCCCTATCAGGCGAAGATCTAGACCCCAGAGTAGGTCGGGATGTTCGTCTCGAACCAGTTGAGAAAACCTCCCCTCTAGAGCTTCCCAATGGCCACTCCATCAACCTAGGCACCGGTTTGAACTCTGACGAGCGTGCCATCATCACACCCATCCTCATCAGCACTTCAGGTTATAACATCAGTCCAACAATTTATCATATATAACTTTTACAAAGTCCAAATTTGCACTTGCTGAAATATATTTAGGATTTCGGAAAATGCTCAAGGGAAATATGGCAAAGAATTCAAGCAAGCTACATAATGGTCAAATGCTACATAATGGCAAAGAATGTGATGCGGTGAATTCAAGCAGGCAGATTACCAAATCACAAACATTAAAAGGAGGCACAATTTAGAGATTCGTACCTAAAATAATGAATCTGGGGAGAAAGAGGTGACGTTGCCAGTGACACCACCACTGATGTCGACGACACTGCTAGAAAGTTGTGGCTAGCTGAAGAATTGGGGCTGGGTTTTCGTGGGGAGGGTCACGCCAGGCTGCGGAGCATCACGACAATGTCAAGGGAGGGTCGACAGCATCATGGCAAAGAGGCACCAACATAATTCTAGCAGGGTCAGAAGATTGGTGGTCAATTTTGGGCTTATGAATTTTTGGGAGAGAAAGAAAGTGGGACGCAATTGTGGGTGAAAGAATAAAGGGAATCTTAAATTTTATTTTATATCAGTCCGCGACTTTATCGATGGATAAATCCGTCGGCAACGTTCTCACTAATGGTTTTACGAACTATAGGAGACTTTGTTGCATGTTATTACTGATGGATATTTTATTTTCATCGGTAACATCAATAACAATATCCGTCAGTAAATTTGTCAATAAACTATCATTACAGGCAGATTACTTTCTGTCAATAAATATCTATCGGTAAATCGTTGTTTTCTTGTAGTGCATGTGGTACATTGTTCACATGTTGTTAACTATTTAAATGTTGTTACCAAAAAAGACCAAATTAACCATAATTAACAAAAATTGGAACTTTATTGAACTCAAAAAAAAAAAAAAAAGAGAGCCACATCGAACATACACGACTAAAGTAGGGATCAAAGTAGTATTTAAACCTAAAAAGAATTATCTTTTTTATTCTCTTTGATCCTTAGTTTTTTGTTTCATTTGAAGAACATTTGTTTTGCTAAAATAATATTTACTATCTCTCATTAGTTCAAGTGGTTTGATATATGACAAGTTTTCTTAGATTTTCAAAGTATTTTACCTCTTATCATATCCTTAATTATAAATTATTTCATTTGTTAAATTTTTATCAAATTATTTTTAGGACAAATATTTGATCACTTTTCTTTCATTTTAACATTTTTATTTGTTTGCTTTTATGTAAAATATTATTTCAAAGATTTTGACATAATTACTTTTATTTTTTAATACATCGTAAGTGTAATTTTACTATCGTAATTATATAAAAATATTTTATTTACTATAATATAATAATGTAACGTCACGAACTTTGTTTATCAAATTTAGAGTTAAAAAGTAAAAAAAATCTTCGATTAAGATCAAACTATTATTAGTTTAACTTTTTAATAAATTTTGTTTAAGTGATATATTACTATCTCTATTAGTAAAAACAAATGATATATCATTAAAATTTAGGGAAAGTAAATAAAGTAATATTTGAAATAATTCTAAACTTGGTTGTGTGATTTTTTTTAATTTTTTTTTAACTTTATTTATCAGCTTTATATTTTTTATGTAGGACGTGATTCAATTCTTTTTTTAGACAAAACTTGGATCGATTTAAAATGAGTGAGGCGACCCTCCCGTCCTTACTTAAAAATTCAATATATATTTTTGTTGTTATTGGATTGTAGTTATGTGTAATTATTTAATATTTTAAATTATAATTAACTTTTATTCAATTATTTGTAGTAGTGTAATTTGATATTTATATAATTTTCTTTAATATTTGATGTTAAAGAAAAGAAAAGATATCCTTTTTATATATTTGATAATATCATCACTTCTTTGCTGTTATTTTTATTATAAAAATTATTTAATTGATTACGAGACAGGAAGAAAAGCTAGAACATAAATACAATATACTTGTGGGATGAGACCAAAGTTATAAATCCATTGGATATGAAGTTGATGATGTTTCGAAATAAGAATGACATAATTTTTTGTGTACTTGTCCATATAGGTATAAGAATGATGATAAAAGTACAATTTTATTTTAAGAATTTTAAAAATAAGATGGAATAATAAAACGGGGTCTTCTCCCTGTACCTCTAAAGACTTCTACTGCACCTCAAAGATTAATTGTACAGTCCATTTTATCCCTCTGACTTACCTCTGACTTAAATAGATAAAAATAATTAAAATAATTACTGCGTTAGGTGAACTGAGAGTTGTATTTGGTTTTTATGTTGCACCCCTCAAGAAGTCAACTTCACGAATTAAATGGATTTCGACATCCGATTTTTCAGAAAACGGATTTGGATATCCGTTTTATCTTGTTACGGGTTTCGATATCCGTAATTTCATAATAAATCTTTTCAATTATTAAATTTTTAAGTTGTTTATATATTTTGTTATTCATTATATATTTATTTAATTTATATATTTTTTTTTTCTAACTTTTAAAAATTAAATATTTTGTCAAGTCTTTAATTCTTAATTTTGAATTTGTTTTTAATATAAACCGGCTTCTAGTGGTAATGATAATCACGGATTTCATTTTATACAAATCGAAAATGGAAATCCAGTTTTTATTTTGCTTTACTTATTTTCTTAATTTTTTTTTAAATTTTGAAATGCTTTGTAACAAATAACAAATAAAAACTCACTCATCAAATAAATAAAACTTTAGAAAAAGTGTAGAAAATAATTAATAAAAAAATTGCAAATGATAAAATTTATAAACAATTAAGAAATAAAATGAATAAAAAAAATAACAAATTAAAAATAAAATAATAAAAATAAATAAAAATTCAAGTTCAGAACTAAAAAAATAATAAATATTAATAAACTATATTAAAAAATAAAATTAAACAGCAACTTAATAATAATAATTAAATTGAAATTAAATCTTATATCCAAAATAAATAAAAAAACAAAACTAACGGAATTCGAATATCGATAAATATAAACTTTAAATAAAAAAATAGTTTATTACTAACCGGACTTCGATGATCGGTGTATAATTTTATTTAATGTAATTATATATAATGTGAATGATATAAAATTAAATAATTAATATATAAATATAAAAAAATTAAAATTAAATTTTATAAATAAAATCAAATAAATAAATAAAAATATTAAAAGCTAATAAATAATAAATAAGTAAAAATAACTGAAAAATAATTAAATAAAATTAATCTAGATATTATAAAGGTAAATATTTTAAACAAAAATTTATCATTATTAATTAAAAATTAACAAAGTAAAAATAACTACAAAAATTAAATTAATAAAATTTTATTTAATGTACTTATATAAAATATAAATAATTTAAAATTAAATAATTAACACATAAATTATAAAATAATTAAAATTAAATCTTATAAAAATATCAAATATAAAAATAAAAAAATTAAAATCACCAACCGTATTACATATGCCGATTTAAACAAAAAAAACTGATTTGGAATTTCGTTAAAGGCTTAACCGAGCTTCGAATATTGGTAGACAATTCCATAACCGGGTTTCGTAAGAAAACGGATTCCGAATTTCCTTAAAAGACTTAATCGGACTTCAAATGCCGGTTTACAATTCTAAATTCGTTTGACACTGTTCACCGGATTTCGAAAATTAATTAAAGATTTTACTAGATTTCGAAATATGAAATAACCCGTGATTTCATAGCAAAGAGAGAATTTTTTTTTTTTTTAACTTTTACTACTGAATGGTCAAAGGATTTAAAAAGATACTATAAAAAGTTTAAAATTTTTGGGTGCAGTAGAACTATTTGAAGATGCAGGAAGAAGCTCCCTGATAAAACTCTATCTCACCCATTGTCATCCTTTTGCTCACAGGCCCATTCATTTTAACATTTTATCTTTAAACTGTCGTAATTACTTTTAATTATTTAAATAAATAAGAAAGAATAATGATTACTAATATCAATTTAATTATTTTTATAAATAAATGTGAAAACTAAACTTTTATTTCATTTCACACTATAAATGTTTGTTTAAAAAATTAAAAATAAGACAAATAAAAAATAACACGTATTTTCTATAGTGTAATAAATATTTTTTATAGAAAAATGTTTTTTTATATATTTTATTGTACTTGATATTTAGTATTTTTAATAATTTTATTGTAAAATTAATCCTAGAATATTTTTAATTACATTTATTTATTAGAAAATTATGTTTTGATAAAAAAAAATTAAAATTGACAAAATTTTTATAAATGAAATTAAAATAGATTATTTTTTCATTTTTTAACCATAATATAAGTAATAAAATAATATATTTTTATTTAAATCGGTAGTTTGTAAAAATTTATTAGAAAAAAAATTTGTTAAATTATCATTTTCTTTATTTATTTTATTATAAAAATAATTGTGTATTTCCACTGGGAAAGAGTATATACATTATAAAGTATTGATATAAAACATATTATATAAGAGAAAAATGCTTAGTTGGGAAGGAGAGCAATCCACATTGCACACCCAGTGAATAGTGATGGCGCTTCCGAGAGGATGTTTAGCAAAAATGTTGTCACACCGTAATCCAATGTTTTTTTCTCTCTCTCCTCTTACTCTGCAACCTGCAAACCTTGCACTTCATCCAGCACATTCTTTAGCACCCTCTGCTTCTCTCTCAAATTCCGAGACCCCTTCTTTTCACGAGCCCCACTTTCGCTGGAAACCCTTGTGCTTGTATCATTGCCAGGAAAAATGCACCAAGGTTATGACTTTTTTTTCACCCATCACCTTTTACATCATTTCGGTTTATGGGTAATTTTATTCTGTTTAAATTTTAAGCTCTGAAGTATTCTGGGAGACCCTGTTGTTTTGCATGGCATGTGCTTGATAAATTGTTTCTATGATAAATAATGAAGGACATGACACTGTGGCATAGTTTATGAACGCCTTATTGTCTACAGAGAGGATATATCTATTAAGAGAATTATTTGTGAATGAAACGGAGGGAAGAAGGGGTGTGAATATGAATTGGATTTGGACACCTTACATTGATTTTTAGAAAATTTATTTAATACTGACATCATGTTAGAGTAGCTATTTTTAGAGCTAGTTAATTGGTTTTTTTAAGTCACTTAATCAGTATTGGGTTCTCTTTTGTTGTATACATATTGTTTTTCAAATTTTATTTTTTAAATTAAACTAATTATTTTTATTTTATTTTTCAAACGACTTTTTTTTTTAAATTGTTGTTTTTTAATTTAGTCATTTTTTTAAATTAATCATTTTTTAAATTAAAATGATTATTTATAGTAAAAAATTATCTATAAAATAAATAAAAATTCTCCATAATAAAATTGTAAATATTATTTATATTTATTTTTATAACTATAATGATGATTATATTTCTTTTTTTAATATCGTTTGTCTTTCCACTAGTCTATAATAATTTTTGTTGTGGATGAAGGAGCGGGTAATGATTTCAGTTGTAGGACTATGTTTCTGTATCTCATTCTCTATAATGAAGATCCTCAAAACTCTTTCCTGTTTAGAGTTTCCTGCATCTTTTGTTCTTCGAACTGATTGGACTTCCTGGAATTTTTTGTTGCTTGAATTACTGTATCACATTACAAAAGTCAGATAACTTAGTATGCACATGCAAAAGTATTCCATGTCCATGCCTTTGTTCAATTAATCCTTTCCATGTATGATTTTGAGTAGGTCCAAATAATGTGCTCAGTAGAGAAACCTGGTGTCATTAAATTATTCTTTCTGTTTTGAAGTTTTGGTGTGAACCAAGCTTTGTCGGAAGATAGCTAGTTAAGTCATTTAATTGTAGGTTTTGAAGGTGATGTTGTTAATCAGCTTCATCTTTTTGTCATGTCATGTTAAATTAAATTTGGTGTAATTATGAGATGGCAGAGGAAAAAATGGTTTTATTGTTTTCTTTTCTTGAAATTTGCAGATGGATGATCCTATCCACCTTGAGACGTTTAATCATGATTGCTCCAGTGGGCTTACAGTTGACATTGCTGAGTTGAACAAAATACGTCCGCAGAATCTAGACTATTTCCTTGTGCTTGATTTAGAGGGTAGGGTTGAGATTCTTGAGTTTCCAGTTCTAATGATTAGTGCAAAAACATTGCAGCTTGAAGACACATTCCACAGGTTTTGATCTGCCACTTTATACCATATCTAACAGGTGCAGTGTTGTTCAGTGATTGCCTGAGATCTTCTGTTTTTCTTCTTGGTCTTTTCTATAGTTCTAAAATGAATATAATTTGCATTCTTAGACTATAATTAGGATGTTAGTTTTTTAATAGTTTATACCTTTAATGGAATTGTAGTCTCAAGGTTTGAACCCTTAAATGCAACAAGATGGCTTGTGAGTCTTAAACTCATATGATATTAATATTTTTGACTACATAGGTTAGTTTCTGTTGAATTTAAAAATATAATTTATATATGAGGATCATTATTCTTTGATCTTACAATTTACTTTTGTGTTGGTCCTTTAACAGGTTTGTGAGACCCTCAAAAATGAGTGAACGGAGAATAAACGAATACATTGCAAACAAATATGGGAAATTTGGAGTTCACAAGTATGCTGCTTAATCTGCCTTTACTAATCTAGCCTGATTCATACTTCTGATCCACATACAATCTCTGCTTTCATTTTTATTGTCACATACAATCTGAAAAACAAATATATCCTCCAATTCCCCTTCTACATGTATTTATTATTTAATAAATTGATGCTATAAGTAATGGTAGTTTTTAAGGTAGCTTTTAGTAACATTTGTAGAGATTTCTGATTTGAAATATCCTATAACTGATGAACAATGAGTTAGACTGGTGAAAAGATAGCTATTAGCCATTACAATGAAAATCATTTTATTGTATCAGTTTACTAAGGGATTATTACCTACTTCTGCAACCTAAAGTGTCACCACGAACTATAGCCATACTGATTATTATTTTTTCAGAGTTTGGCATGACACAGCAATTCCATTTACGGAAGTTATTCAACAATTTGGAGTTTGGTTAATGCGAAATCAGTTGTGGAGGGGTGCAGAACTTAATCGTGCAGCATTTGTAACATGGTAAGTATCATTACTTATGGTTTAACTTTTATAACTCTTTGTTTTATTTCTAATGATGCATTGGTTTCCTGCGCTGTATATCTGGAACTAGAATAACAGGATTTGTTCTTCTACATCAAAATCTTTTGGTTTTGCAGTGGAAATTGGGATTTGAAAACTAAGGTCCTTCAACAATGTGAAGTGTCAAAGATAAAGCTTCCTCCATATTTTATGGAGTGGGTTAATCTCAAAGATGTCTATTTGAACTTTTATAACAGGAGGGTAAGTTCTCTAAATGTTCATAATTGGCAGAAGACCATAATAGAATTTATTCATTTTTCCATCTAACATACAAAACTTATGGCAAATGCATCAAAGGAAATTTAATCTCATTTTTCATAAAATTTTTTGCTAGGGTGCAACTCTATATAGGTGTTAAATATGTTTTTAGTCCCTGAACTTTAACATGAGATTGGAATTTGTTCATGTCCAAAACTTTGATACATTTTAGTCTCCAAACTTTACAAATGAATAGATATAGTCTTTTTAATCCAATTACGTTATTTTTTTTTTACGTGTCAAACACGTTTTCCAGTTGACATTGAGACATGAATGTGTCCATCAGTATAAATAACTCAAATGCTAGCATGAAACACGTTTGACACGTCAAAAAAGTTGAACATAATTAGGTTAAAAGGATTATATCTATTCATTTTTAAAATCTGGAGATTAAAATGTATTATAGTTTCAAACAAAAAAGACAAATTTCAATTTTACACCAAAGTTCAGGACTAGAAACATATTTAACCCATTGAGTTAATATCATCTTAACTATGGTGGATTCAGGTTTTTTCTTTACCTTCATTTTGCATAATCCTAATGTATAACTTATTGTATGCTTTTGTTTATAACGGGTAACAGGCCACAGGAATGGTTACAATGATGAAGGAACTGCAAATACCATTGATGGGAAGTCATCATCTTGGCATTGATGACTCTATGAACATAGCAAGAGTACTGCAACGCATGCTTCTTGATGGTGCACTCATTCAGGTTACTGCAAGGAGGAATCCTAATTCTCTTCAAAAGGTCAGTTTTCTTTTCAAGAACCGTATTGTATAGTGTCTTTTTCAATGACCTGTGCAAGTTTGTTTAATACTTTTAATCATGTAATTGATTCAATGATCAGATTATGGATTATAGTTACATAACTCTAGTTCATTCTTACCGACTCTTTGAACCCAGTTAGATAAAACATGAACTGAAAAAAAATTCTCGAAGCAAATATGTTTAGTAGAACTTAAATATTCATTTGGATAGATATCTGATACTTAAGTGGAATCCAGATTTTTTACTGCTCTTTTTGTGTTGATGTTGGTATTTTAAAAATCTTTTTTATATTTTTCAAAACATTGAAATCAGTGTTCTTGAAGACACGGTAAAACTCTGGCAGAGAATCGAAATTCTACTTAAGTGATTCCTATCAAGATATAGTTGATTTTATATATCTCTTTTATATTTTTGAAATGGATGGATTGAATTAATTTTCTTGTAATATAGCTTGTTTTATATGTCCTACATCTTACTATGAGTGGTTTTAGACCCTGAAAAACATCAATTTAAAATGAGCCACGTACTTCTTTATATGATATTGTAGTGTTAACTAATTTACCTATTTATCTTTTTTTTTTCTCTTTTGATCATCTAAGATTTTATTGAGATTTTCACAATTTTTTTTGTTGATTTACAAAAAGTACAAGATGTTATAAGATCTTATTTAAATTTTGTCTGAAATGGAAATCTCACGTCATAAGTCATTGTTTTTTGGGGTTTCTAATTTATTTTGTCTTTATTTTTTAATTATTAATTAAATAAATTTCAATTATTGAAAATTAAAACATCAAATTAAAAATATTAATAATTAGTGCTTCTAATTCATAAATGCAATCATGATGAAAAATGCAAACATTAATTTGTATTTTAACTAGAAAACACAAATAGTAACAATAAGCATACAACATTAAATTCATCTATATTATTATTAAATCGTTATTAAATATGTTCTTCCAAATCCATTAAAGTTAATGATGAAGACTTTTTTTATGCATATAACATATTGTTTGAATGTACACAACAAAGTCGAGAGCAGCATTATGAGATATGTCAATATCATCTACAATGATCATGTATGAAATATAATGCATGCCAACATGATGTTGAGCATGGCATCTAACATGACTTATGATGAAAAGTTCAAAGCTAGTGAGAGAGTGGAATTTCAATTTCAACATATTTTGGTGAATTTCAAATTCTGTTCCTTTTATTTATTTCAAATAGCTTCTAAAAAATTCTAAATTTTAATTATTTTCTCATTCAAACAACTCATTTTTTTCTCTGAAAATTTCTAAATTACTTCACCCAAGCACAATACAAAAACATTTATGAAATATCGATTCCTCGGATAGATAACAAATATTTTAGCCTTATGCCATTAATTATTATTTATAAATATTCTTTAAAATGGATTCCGTGTAAAGATGGTAATGTAAGTATTTAATGATATGGTTACGGCAAATTTTTACGGTTAAAGATAATTTAATTTTAAATATTCAATTCACTTGTCTTGATATCATGAATTATTATTTGCAACTATATTATAGCATGAATGACTGAAAACAATAACGATTTAAGTAATGAGAAAAATCTTCATGATTAAAAATAATTTAATCTTTGAAACCTAATTCTACCGAATATTCAGTTAGTTTATTTGATGACATTAATTATTATTTTTAAATATATTGTAATATAAATTACTTATAAAGAACGTAATGACAAGAGAAGTAGAGGGAAATCTTTACCATTAGAATTCAATTTTTAAAATATAATTCTAAATTCTCTGTTCATATGATTTTCGTACCATTAGTAGCTCTTCAAGATTTACTGGTTTTAGTAACATTTGTTTAGTTATATTTATTAAAATTATTAATATATATATATATATATATATATATATATATATTTTGTTTTATTATTTTCTTACAAACGTTAATATAAATAATATTAATATGAAATATTTTTTGAAAATGTTACAACAGATAAATGAATTTACTGTATAATATCATTTTAATCAAATGCTATTAGTACTATAAGAAATTAATTAATTAATTAATTTGAAGATTAATAATAACTAATCTTTAGCTTTTCCTGTTTTTATATACTTTTTTGTGCTAATACACTTGTAAAATATTAGTTTGAAATTTGATTTATCTTTCTTATTTTTTTTATTTCTTTTCACAATAATGTGTAATGGTAAATAAATATTATATCTTTTCGATATAATCAATCATAAAAAGAATGAATTAGACGTAATTTATTCCAACCAATTAGAAAATAAAGTTTTCATTACGTATATCACACTTACTTAGACCTTAAGATTTGCAAAGTTCTTTTAAATTTGTAAAATTTGTAATATATATTCTTTTCACTAAACACGTCATATATAAAAATTATAATTTTTCAATAATTTAAAGTTTGTTATGATATTAAAAAAATATTTATTTTATTAATAACTAACTTTTTTTTATCAAACATGATTCCTTTTTTAATGCTTTTTAAAAATGGTAATAATTTAAAAGTAATATTATATCATAATTTAAATCCAAGAATGTAACTACGTTTACTGGTTCATGAAACCAGTAAGCAATGAGTTTTTCACCATTACAACAACAATGTTTACAACTATGTTAACAATATGTACTACTTCGTTTCGTTCAGATCAAAATATGAATTCACTCAAATAATGAATTATGTGATTTCAATTTCCCCTTCTATCCAATTGTCAATGCTTTTGATTTGCATATGGGACAAACATTTTTCTCATGTAACCATCTCTTTATACAATCTCCATGATATTCATGTCCGCATTGCAGAATTCCAATCTCCTCTTTATTTTTATATTCATCCTGTAAAATCATGCATAAACATTCAATTAATAAGAGAAAGGGTAAAATATATTTCTAATACATCAAACTTGAATAAATAACCCCAATCTAGTACATAAAAAAACAAATACCTGACATATTACGCAAATATCAGGTTCTCGCTCTTCAGTTGACGCCACTAAGTCAATAGGTAACATATAAGTTTTTGTCTGCATTTGTCTTGCAATAATGTCTTCTAACAAACCCTTTTCTAAGTCGTCATTGTCAATCCATTCATCTAACTCAAGACGATCCTGTAGTTCAATTTTGTAAAGTTAACAATTTAAAGTTTTTCATAGTTTCTAAGATTTTAGTATTCATAGGAAAATACATCAAACTATATACAGAATACTTGCCTCATTAGACGTGTCGTCAATGTTCAAGGGCATATCACTGTGAGGGTCAGTCAATGAAGAAAATTCCTGAACAGGAAGAGCGAATACCTCTTCAAACATGTCATCATTGTTCATGAGCATATCACTGTGAGGGTCGACCAACGAAGGAATATGATCACCCAATGAAGGAAAATCCTGCACAAGAAAAGACAATAACAATGAAAATGAGAAAGAAACTAAAATTTTAAGGACCAAGAAATTCCAAAAGTAAAGAAAATGAAATATTACACGAATGGCCGGAAGATGAAAATGATGCGTGTTGCTTCTACGATGCGAAAAACGGTGGTGGTGTCTTCTTCTTGCAACTGGATTTTGATATCTTCGGATTCCCAAATAGTTTCCTCTCAGTACCACTGTCTGCATATTTTCACTATTTCTGAATGATGGAACACAAAAGTTTTGCAATAACTAAAGACAATTGTAAGAATTGTGGAATGTGTAACTACGTTATAAGATGGACTATTTATAAGAATGATAATTTAATTAAGGAAACATTTATTAAGGATAATTTCACTTTCAAAATCTAATATTATTTAATCTATGATATTACTAAAAATAATTTAACTTTGATAATTGTAATATTCATTTTATGTAATCGTGATCTATTATAATGTACTATACCACAATTCTTAAAACTGTCTTTAGTTGTTGAAAAAATATTTCTGTTTGATCATTCAAAAACGGTGAAAATAGTTATAATGATGATAATTTAATTAAGGAAACATGAAACATTTATTATTAAGGATACTTTGACTTTGAAAATCTAATATTATTTAATCTATTATATTACTAAAGATAATTTAACTTTGATAATTGTAGTCTTCATTATTTTATGTAATCGTGATCTCTTATAATGTAGTTACACATACCACAATTCTTAAAATTGTCTTTAGTCATTAAGAAAACATTTCTGTTCCATCATTACAAACGGTTAAAATATTTAACGGTAAAAATATTTATAAGGATGATAATTTAATTAAGGAAACATGAAATATTTATTATTAAGGATAATTTCACTTTGAAAATCTAATATTATTTAATCTATGATATTACTACAGATAATTTAACTTTGATAGTTGTAATATTCATTTTATGTAATCGTGACAATTCTTAAAATTGTCTTTAGTTATTAAAAAAATATTTCTGTTCCATCATTCAAAAACGGTGAAAATATTTATAAGGATGATAATTTAATTAAGGAAACATGAAATATTTATTATTAAGGATAATTTTACTTTGAAAATCTAATATTATTTAATCTGTTATAGTACTAAAGATAATTTAACTTTGATAATTGTAATATTCATTTTATGTAATCGTGATCTCGTTAGTTATTATTTGTAAATCTTCTTCAAAATAGATTACTTGTAAAAGTTGTAAATTAAGTATTTAATGAAAATTTTTACTGTTAAAAATGATTTAATTTTGAAAATATAATTCTAAATATTTTAATATCATTAATTATTATTTGTATATGAATTACAGGTAAAGATAGATGGTAATTTGAGTATGTATAATACGATAAAAAATAAATAGTAAAATCTTTATCATTAGAGATAATTTCATTTTAGAAACCTAATTTCAAATATAATATTAAGTTTATTTAATATTGACGACATTAATTATTATTTGGAAATCTATTGTAGAGAAAAGTTGCTTATAAAAAGATAATGTCAAGAAAGATTTGAAGGCGAAATCTTTATATTTAATTATTGTGATTTATATTTTAGGATTTAATAAATGAATCATTAATGTCGCCTTTAGATTATTATTTTATATAATCAAGACATTTCAATCAAATCTTAACAAACCATAAAATATAAAGATAGAATATATCTATATCTTACACACCTATAATATAATTAGAGTTATTATTTTGTTTAATTCTTATTAAAAGCAATTAATATGCTAAGATTCATATGAACAACTAATCCTAAGAATCACTTTCCTGATTTTTTTTCTTCTTAAAACTCTAAGGACAGGCTATATAGATTATTTCATAATTCAGGCTTTAAGAACACAACAAATTAATATAGTAAAATTTATCCTAGCAATTTACTATCTTAAAATGATTTTAGTCAAAAACTAAATATAAAAATCGTCTCCCACATCTCTCCTTATATTTTCAGATAAAAACAATTACGATTTTATCACATAGATGTAATCATTATGAGCTAATTATATTACCTACACGAAATAGTATATATATATATATATATATATATATATATATATATATATATAAATCAAAATCAACAGAGTAACAATAGTGTTGCTTCACAAGTTCTCTATTACTAGCTCAAATATCCTTGAAGAATATTAATATTACTCACACACTACTAGTATTAGAAGGAAGAGATAAAATTCTCTTCTAGAACATTACATATCCTTCATTGCGAATGTATAGGTTTGTATCCTATCATTACTCGTTTGAATGTCCATTGGTCATTGGTAAGTAGCGAAGACAATGGTACATGATGCAACGTGTTTCGTTATTTTATATTCATCCCATCTTCATTTTTATATTTAAATTTAATGAATATTAAATTTTTGACTCATCAGTGTATTCTAAATGATGGATATATACTAGTACTCATATTTATATTTTTACTGTTTTAATATTAATTAATTAAATTTTATAAAAAATAATATTATCAAATATTTAATATTAAGAAAAGAGTTATTTCTTGGATATCAAATATTTATAAAAAAATTATAATTTTTTACATCTCAAATTATAATAACAAACCAGATTTCATGAGAATCGAAACATTTATTAAATTTGCAAACATTAATGAAACTTAGTTGATAAAATTTAAAAATATTTTAGAAAAATATAAAAAGAAAACAAATATTCAAATTAAAATATAATTTAAATATCTGTTTATTTTAATTTTTTAAATTCTAATGAATCTCTTTTTTATACACGGATAAAAAGTTATAATATATAACATGATCAAAATCACGCAAAGAACAAAAATTAAACTAATAATAAAAAAATTAACATAGATCTTGTATCTTTTGAACTTCAATATATGTTGGATGGTGATAAAAAGAATTTATGACAATTACATTAAATTTTTATATTAAAGTAAATATAATTTATATATGTAATTATAGTGACAAAATGACAGTATGATAATGAGTTAGAAAATAAAAAATAATTATATAAAGTATATCAAAAAAAATATTCTACATGATAAAAATATACAACAATTAAAAAACTTAAATGTGTGTCTTAGAAAAAAATTGAGAACTTTGGAATGAAATCGCATAAAGAAAAACAAATGTATAATTAACGGTATGATAAAACAAAGAATACCTTAGAGACTTAAGAAATATTTTCAAATATCAACATAGTCAATGGTTGAGAAATAATAAAAATTGTTTTAGTGAAAAAAAAAATTCTTCAAATAAAACAAAAATCAATAATAATAGAGTAAAGAAGATAAATTTTTTATATTATTTAGTAAATGAAAGGTTTATGCTATTAAACACTTAAATGAATAGTGTTAAACAGTCTCGTATGAAAGGAAAATATATAATAAATAAAAATATTAAAAAAGAATAAAAATATTCAAATGTGAGACAGTAAAAAAAAATTAATTGATACACATCATTTGAACATTATTTCATAAAGGTTATGATAAGATGAAAAATATATTGGAAATGCGAATGAATTCCATGACAAACCAAACAATTAGAAGAAATAAGAAATAGAAAGTGTGTAGTAATATATCATTTTAGTTGAACTAGGCACCAATAAATTGCACCAGGCGGTACCAAGTCAGGGAGTAGACACCTTGTAGCAGTTTGGCTGTGCCGGGCGGTGCTGTAGTTGCTAAAACTTCCTAAAAATTCACAAATCTAAGCTAAGATTGAAAGATAAAAGAAAAAAAAATCTAAGGGAGTGAAATAAGCTTCACTATGAAGGTATAGAAGTTGAGTTATCAGTAGGCTCCTCATAAGGTGAGAAATTAGACATTTCTTTGGTTTTATAAGTATAGTGTATGTATGCTAAACATTATTTAGAAAATGGTATGATATATATGCACACAAATTATTAGTACATAATATGGATGTTGTATCACATGAATACATAGGAGTGAACAATTAAGCATGAATTCACTTGCATATTCATTTTTTTTTCATCCCAATAGGGTGATAGAGGATTATCCCTTAACTCTTTATAAGAAGAATTTGAGGAAGAACCAATACAACTTAAAGAACCTAAGACAAGATCAAGAACATAGAACTTGGAAGAAAATTACCTTTGCAACTATTGATGCTTCACGAAGATGAGAATTTAAAGAACACGAGGATCATAACTTGGAACACATTTGAAAATATTTTAGGAAATTATAAGTTTTGTAATTTTCTTTATTTTGTTAAGTTTCTTTATTTTTTTCACATATGAAAATTATGTTTTCAATTTTTTATTTTATGTTTTGGGTTATGGGCTTTCTTTTGCATTTGAAAATTATGTTTTCAATTTTATTTTATGTTTTGGGCTTTGGGTTTTCTTTTAAATCTGAAAATTGTGTTTTCAAATTTTATTTTATGTTAGGCTTTGAACTTTCTTTTAAGGATTTTTTAAACTTATGTGCCTATATATAGAGGTACCAAAAGTGTTATGAATTTTATTTTGGCTCATTAGATAATATACATTGTTGAACTTATAGTAGCTTGTTGGACGTATTTTGGCAATTACCTTTTTGGACGTATTGTTGAACTTAAGTGCTTTGTATTATTCCTGCCAAAAATTAATGTTATTATGGTTTTATAGTTTAAAAAAATTATTGGGTGTGTACTACATTAATGCGTATTAGATCACCTACTTTCCTTTGTGCTATGAATTCACAAGTTGTGTATAGTTAACTAAACAAACCTTAATAATAAGGACTAAATTGAATAAACATTACCAATATTTCGGATTTTTTGAACAAAACACAGTGATAACTTCATTCATTACTTCAAGCATTAACATTACACAATATTTTGATACAATGTTAATAATGCATTCGTCCTTAACATAGCCACCCAAAACGCCACCCAAAACACAACCCATTAGAGAACAATTTTTCATCATTAATGACACCATCTCTATATTCATTAAACCAAGAATACAACCCACTACTACTAATAATTGAATCCTTTTTTTTTTGGAAACCTTGAGAGAATTCTCCCGATCATTTATTTTCCTTTTTGTTTTTGTCTAGTGATAACAACATTTCTATCATCAAAATTGCTCTTGTTGAACACAAAAATAACAAACTCAATATTAATTAAAAATAAATAATTTTATAACAAAAACTTGTTTTATTAATCAAATCTTGTAGTTGGCACAACCCCAAAATTGTGTACCAAGATTCTTTGAAGTTCTTGTCATTCTTAAGGTTGTTAGGTCTCCACAATTACAAATCGAGTTTAAGCCCATTCCCTTTGAACCACCACCATGGGAGAAACTATTACAATAACGTTGCCCTTGTCAGGTTTTACAAAGGGGGGTTTCATTGGAGAGAACAACACCAATGAGATCTGAGCCTAACCACATAAGACACTGACACCACTCTCAACCCAAAACCTTAAGGCAATGGGTTTATGGGTCTTGATTCTTATATAGAGCTCTACTTTCTCATTTATGGTCAATGTGGGACTTAGACTCACACTTGGATTCCTAACAATCTCCCCCTCAAGGGTGAGTCCCTTCAACCACATTGGTACACTCCCCCTCCAG
>Ga0214545_1005676_pt1 | contig 22345 bp, 12 predicted proteins | sample CNSS4metaG_FD_160064 | JGI IMG/M metagenome (GOLD analysis project Ga0214545, IMG submission 160064) | Root nodule microbial communities from cowpea collected in UCLA plant growth center, Los Angeles, California, USA - CNSS4 | ecosystem: Host-associated > Plants > Roots > Nodule | place: USA...
ATTTTTTTATTAAATATATATATATATATATATATATATATATATATATATATATATATATATTTTGGATTACTCTGCTTCATATTAGAACATGGAAGAAGTTATGATAGGTTACATGAAATCAAATTTAAATTGTCATGGAATTCAAGTTAGGGAAAATGAAACATCTTGCCAACAAGTTTTTTTTTTTTTTCTGTTTTTCAAAATGAAATTATGCATAAAAACATTAAAAAAAATTGATGGCAAATTTTTTCATTTCCTCCAATTTAAAATGTTCGAAAATTGAAAGATTTTGATTTCACTAACCATAACCTCCTCATGTTTTGATGTTGATTAGAAGAAAATTCAAAATCCATGTCGGAAAGTAACAGGCACAACTCTTTTATACAATTCTAATATGATGATTGCTTCTGTAGTGAATTTATTTACTTTGTACCTTTGAGTGACATTCCAAAAATTGTTTTTCAAGTTAGGTATTATTTTTATTTTTGTATGTATGGTTTAACCATCCAATTTAATATTTTTAAGAGTTAAATGAAAGTTAAAAGTATTTTTTTTATCTTCTGCTCACAATGAAGGTCACAACTCACAATCTACGGTTATGTCATTTTCATGCATCATGAATGTTTTTTTGTCTAAAGTTTGAAATGGTTTTATATTTAAATGTTTGTCGATGTAAAATGATGATAATTTCCTTATATTTTATAGTATTTGTTGGAGAGTTTTTTTTTTCTTTTTATTTGTTCTATGAACTGATATTTAATTTGAGTTCATTCAGAAAATGGTTTATATTTGTTGAAAAAAAAAATGAAATGACTAACCCACTAATCCAATATATTATTATGTTAAAGAATGTGATTTTAAATTTGTTATAAAAATGCTTATGGTGAAAAAAATTGTCAAAGCTTTAGAATTTAATATTTTACTATTAAATAATATTAATTATGTATCTGTCTTGCCATCAAATGAAGTTAGAGAAAAAAAAAAACGTATTATTATGCTTCATTTCATGATAAGACAAACACATCATTAATATTATTTAATTCTAAAATTTTTAAAGCCATTTTTAATAATAAGCATTTCTGCAAACCAGATTTCTTGGCATTATAGGGAACCAAAGGTTTTTCACATATTTATTTTTCTACAAACATAACTTTTTTTTTTTCAAAATAAACTCGTGAATATAATACCAACTCAAAATGCAAATAAAAAAAGAAAACAAAAAGAAAACCACTGACAAAGACTATTAAGAATGAAAAATTTATCATTATATTCATTAACAAATATAAAAAATGTAAAAATCCTAAAATTACTTTGAGAAAATTTATTTTTCAACCTCACTTTTTTTAGAATAAACTGATTCAGGTGCATTAGAATTAAAATTATTTCTTTCTATAAAGTAATCTTCATTCTCGAATGTAAAAGATGAGGAAGAAATGTATAGTTTTAGAACCTTAACTTAATAGCATCTTATCTATTCATCATAAATTACGTCGCAAAACATAGAAATACCTTATTTTTATATAAATACTCTTGTTTTAATAATAAAAAATATTTCTTTACATTCTATATGCGTCACTTTCATTATATCTTATTTTAGTGATAGAAATACACTATGTATGCATATTTAATTGATAAACATATCTAATCATGCATACTACATTTTTATGTTGACAATATTTTTATTATTATCCTTATTTATAAACGAATAAAATAAATCAATTTTCTAAAATAATTTCATAACTTTAATATTATCCTTATTTTTAAAATACTATATATATATATATATATATTAATTATAGTTTTACTTATAACTCTAATATATTATATATGAAAAGTAATTATCATACAATTTTAGGTATTATCTTACTGAAATCATTGTAGTATAAATTTGGGATGTTACAATGGACAAGGGTGAATTATCCACATGACTTCACCAAAATTCCTTTAATTAACTTTTATTCAACACTACTATAAGTAAAAAATTTATTTAAAATTCAAATTTAGACTTAATACATTTGTGGGTTGTTAAAAATATTTAATATATTTATCATCATATTAATAGGGTTTTTTGTTTTTGTCCTAGGTAAGCGAGTCAACTTGTCACAAAACAACTATAAAAATTTAAATTACTTTTGCAGTGTCATATCTTTACTACATATACATCTCATCATAACATTGCAAGAAAAAAAAAGTTTAATTTAAATTAATCAAAAAGTCTTTGATGTCTGTCTGTGTTTTTAATCTTTATAATTGTAAACTATTCTCATAATAATCTCTTACTTTAACATATATGCTGGATTATCTTATGTTTGACCTTAGAACATGGAAGAATTTATGCCAGGTCACATGAAATCAAAATTTTCAAATTCTAATGGAATTCAAATTAGGGAAAATGAAACATCCTGTCACAGCAAGTATATTTCTATGTTTTTTTAGTGATTCACAAGTTTTCATTTTATATTTTGGAGTGTAGTGTTGTAAAAATGAAATTTAAATTTGGTACACAAAAGAGTGTAGAAATTACAAGAAAAGTGAGAACTTCAGTTGGTGGTTTGATAATAATGAAATGCTTACTCTATATGTTGTTAAAGTTTCTTGATTTTATTATTCAAAATGCATATGGATTTCGATAAATAATGGCATAAACCGAAAAGTAAAGAGCCTCATCACCATCAACCAAAGGTTTCTTTTTTATTTAATTTGCATATTTTTAGGTGTACCTAAATTTTTATTTCTGTCTCTACATTCTATTACACTAAAATGCATAATGAAATTATACATGAAAAAAAAAATATTTGATGACAATTTTTTTTCATTTCCTCCAATTTAAAATGTTCTAGAATTGAAACATTTTGATTTAACCTCACTAATAATGACCTTCTCATGTTTTGACGTTGATTGGAAGAGAATTCAAAATCCAAGTTGGAGTAGGAGAATTCTGAGAGAGAGAAAGGTAATTGTTAGAATTAAGAACACAAACTTTTAGTACATTTAAACCTCATTTTGTTTCTTCCTTGCAATAAAATTGATATTAGTTGTAAATTTAAATGAAGTTTTTTCACGACCAAATCAAACTGCATGATGAATCTGGATTAAAATAGAGATATTTTGATACTACACTTTTTTGTTAACAATATTTTATTTTTATAAAAATTATTAAATGGTTGTCAAATAATATTAAATAACCATTTTATTTAAAATAATCAGCACTGTAGGCACTGTCAATATGAAATCTTTTTATGTATCGTCTTTGTTCTTAGCTACTTATGACATAGATTGAACTTAAGGTACTTGGAAAGATTCATTTGTATTTTTCTCAAGATATCTCGGCCAGGTGTATTCCTATTCACTAGACTTATCATTAATATATATTTAACTATTCTAAAAAATAATAGACAAATAATACATGCCTTAATAAAGTTGCACCTATTGATCTTCGCCTCTCAGGGCCAACCCTCCGCATTTTGCAAAGAAAGCATTTTGGTGTTGAGCGTCAATTTTGGAAGACTCTTTAATATTTGAGAATTCTTGCAAAATCACCATAAATTCATTAATTTTCTATTTTTATATTTCTAAGTATCTTATTATATAATTCTAAGCTAAAGATGTCTAATTTATTCAAGATTGTATTAAAATAAGTAATTTAGACGCTTATTAGAAGACTTCACAAAGCATGCAAATGTCTTTTATGTTTATATATATATATATATATATATATATATATATATACTACTGATGAATATAGTAATATATGTAATCTTTACTTAATGTAGTATTATGCTTAATATCAAATGATAAGATGCTCTGATTTAGAAGAAAAATCTTATTAGTAAGGGCTGTTAGATAGCATTGTCCTTATTGGTGATGAGAGTGACGAGAGAGAAACTCCACAGGTAGCTTAAGTTTATACCGTATATCTTTTGTAAGCTATGAAAGGAGAAAAACTACTCTATGCTCTTGTTGTATACATGATTATGAGTAGCTAATTTTTTCCTTAGTTGGGATTGGATGTAATTTCTAAATTCTTTGTATTGCATTTGGTTTGATATATATTTGTTTTATGTGTTGATTATTTGATTTACTTTTACTATTTTGATGACTTGATCACTCATATTATTCATTAGCATTAGATAGTAGTGAGAACTGGTCTAGTGTTTAGATTCAATCAAATTTTCTATTGTTTGACATGGATATGCGACTTTAATTGGTTTAAAGAGTATTGTTCTTAATGCAAGGGTTCTTCCACTTGGATGGGGATCATCCTACGTTTGACACCCTTAAGTTCAAATACTACAAACATGGGGTTAAAATTACATTCAAGAGAACTTTCAAGAACACTAAGATAAAGAACATAATTTATTGGTAATCAAGGACAATGCATTTGAGTGAAAGAAGTCAAGTTCAATCCCAACACCTTAATCAGCATCACCTATCTTTATTTATATTCACATGTGTTTTCAAACTATCAATACCAATCCTTGTTACTATTTTATTTCAAAAGGTAAAGTAGACTATAGATTATTGTTTTATCATACCAAATCCATGTGGATACGACTTTGTTATGCTACAATTAACCTAGTGCTTTTGCTGGATAAGTTAGATCCTCAACGTGGGCATCAACAAGTTTTAGGCATCGTTGTCATAGATTTGCGCTAAGACAAATTAGTAGTTTGTAATCACCTTGAGTTTATTGTATATCTGTGTAAACATGTGCAGTAGCTATTTATTTAATTATGTTTTATACTATTATTTTACTCTGCTCAATTGATCTTGAGTTGTTGTACATGCCTAGAAAGAATTAGAAGCAATCTTGCTATTTGATCTCGAAATAGGAAAGACTGATAAAAGGAATAACAACAGAAATAGGAAGCAAAAGCAGCAAGCACAACTCGAGTAGCAACAAAACAAATTGGAAAAAACTCACCTTTTCCAAGCTCAATTCAGTAGAATCAACAAGAGTGAATGGTAGAATAGAGGAGATTACTATGAGATTATGTGCAACAACAAGGGCCAAGATAATTCTTAAACATAGTTAGTCCAACACAGAGTGTGGAAATGAAACCCGCCTTGCTATCATTAATAGGTGCAAATTAGCTTGCAGGATTGACAATGAAGACCTCTACAATCACCTAACAATCTTCTATGAATTGTGTCACCATGGGAATATCAGGAGAGGATGAGGAAGCAACTTACCTCGGGTTGTTTCCCTCTTCTTTAAATGGAAAGCCAAAAATATGGCTGCAATTTCAACCAAATTAGAGTTTCATGAATTGGGAAGATGTGAAAAGAAAATTTTTGACCAAATTTTTCCCACCATTAAGATATGTAGGTGCTAAGTCAGCAATAACAATTTTCTCATAAGGATTAGATGAGCCTTTATGTGAAGCATGCGGGAAATATAAATCTCTTCATAGAAAGTGTCTAAACGGGCCTAAATAATATACTCAAAATGTATATAATCATTGCCACTAATATAATATAACAAAAGTATGTATAATTTAGTATTGAAATTTCTTTGTATTTTCTCTTTAGAAAAGTGATAGCTTTGAAGTTGTATTTGATATGAAACTCATTTTAAATAAGCTTTTATAATTTCATCTTTTTCACTAATGGGATATTTTTATATTTGAGAACATTTGCCTTGAATAAGTTCCAAAAAATTAATATGAAACTTTCCGCCTATAGTTATTGAATCATAAAAAATGTTCATCTAATATTAATAATTGGATTTTTAGTATCATGTTTAAAAGAAATGAATAATTTATTTTATTCTTCGTCAATATACCTATTTAAAAAGATTAAGACTAAAAATTCATTTATCAAAATCTAATCGAAAATTGAGAGACGTAATTACTAAAAGAAAAATATATGATAATCAAGTCACATTTAAAAAGTGATTATGAAAAATCATATAGGACATAATTTTTCCTTCTATATTCATTAAAAAAATAAATATACAAAAAACTCAGGAGATTTCTATATTCATTACAAAAATAAATATAGAAAAAACTAATGAGATAAAAAATACTAAATATTAAACTAATATTTATACTTTATTATCAATAAACAATAGAGGGTTACCTTTTTTTTTATCTTAAATAATGGAAGAGTATGGATGAGAAATGACAAATAAAGAATGAATTTGTATCAAACTTTTTTTTTTCAAAAACAAAAAAAAAATATGCAAGAGTAGGAGATGAATACAATATGTGAGAAACTTAGAAAACATAAGAAAAAACAACAATAAAATATTAATAAAATTTATTATTCTTATTATATTTTATTTTTTATTTTATTATTTATTAACATTAAATATTACATTTTGTAAAATAAATAAAAATCTGTCTAAAAAATTTATTTAAAAAAAATTTTAACATATATTTTTAAAAAAATTTAAAAAATTTTGGCGGGCCATGGCCCCCACAACCCCTCTATGATCTGCCCATGTTATCCCCCACTAGTATTTTTTCTTAACTGTATCGATTTTGACAGAAAATTCTAACATTAACTAGGTATGGATAATATCAAAATTTTTAGATTGGGTATGAAAACAAAGATTCGTATGTACATATTCGTCTGATTCCAATACATGTCCTCTCCTTATAGACGTTCTTGTTTTAAATTACTAAAACATCTTTAATTTATTACGTTATCTAAAAAACTTATATGAATTTTTCTTTGGTTCTTGGTTTTGTAACTAATTTTTATGGCATATATTTGATATTTTTATTATTTTCTATAATTTGTTTACCTTTAACAATTGCTATTTCATACTCTTATTTGTTATTTATACCATTATGATTTCTTTCTTGATATTTGACATTAGAGAAAAAGAAATTCATATTCTTTTTTTGACCTTTAATACTTGATAATATGATATTTTATTTGTTGTGATTTTTTATTTATTTCTTAAAATTAGTTAATTAATATTTGAAGCAGTAAAGGAGTATGGGTAAGCATGGATATGGGTATCAATGTATTTGTTCTTCGATGGAAATAAGATGAGATAAAAATCCTATACCCATTGAACATGAAGATAATGGTGAATTTTTACTTTGAAAATGATAATGATTGTTATTCATGCACATATTTTTCAACATACTTATTAAACATCCGATAATTTTAACTATTGTTAGAGATATCATATATCTCTTGATTTTAATTCTATCGATGGAAATATCGTATGTTTGATTCCCTTGTACTATTATCAAATATTCATGTATTATGATGATATAATAGGTTTTATTTTTTTCCTTATATTATGGGATATTGTACTCTATATATTGGATAAGTTTGTAATACATCAATATAAAAGCTATATTTTAGTTATTTTTCATCAAACACCTCTTATGCATATTTTTCCTTTTCATGACTTATACATATCTAACACCAAACCCTACACCAATATTATCTCATCTTAATAAAACACTCAAAATAAAGAAGAAAGAAGATAAATCCTCAGCAAAGAATAAACTACTTGCATGGTTCAACAATATAATAATCTCAACTTAATCCATATATCATTACCTTCTCAAGATTGTATTATGCTATAACAAAAATACCCTAATTATTCTCTAATCTTATAAAAATTAAAACAAGAAGATAAAATTTATAATGAAATAAAAAATAAATATTATAGCTTATTTATATACTTTTTATTTTATATATTTGAAATTTATATCTATTAAAATACCAAATCTTATAATATCAACCTCCACTGGTCCTCGTGACTGGTATTAGGTTAGGACTACTATTAAGTTGAGATCTTATATGAATAACTCCAAAAAGTACTCCATTAAAGTTTCAATATACTTTTTTTGGATTAATGCATTATCAACCCACCAATTTCATCGACATTTCAATTTAACATTTAGGTGATTCTCATGGCTAAACGACAACATAAATATAAGATACTATGTGAGCAACCTATGTTGTCCTTCCACATTATAGGTTTTATTTAAACAATCCCAACTAGATGGAGGTTCTACCAAACAACGCCTACTCACAATAGTTACAAGTCCTACAATGTAGGCTATAACAATGATAAATGTTTCCTCTCTACATTAAACATTTTTCGTCTTTTATGGATAACATAGGTTATTTTAGGTTGTCAATTAGGTTGCTTACAAACTTCAAATCATTTAAATAAATTAAAAATATCAAATTCTGAGAATTTTAATTTCGACAGAAAGATTTAATTTACAAAATTACCTTATACGTAATGCCAATAAATGTAAGTAACTTTAAAAAATATTTTTAATAAGTAATATGTAATGCAAATTTTTAAATCATGTTAGAATTTTAAAAGCATGAAATAACACATTTCCCCTCAATTTAATAGTCTTCCAAAAGTATTATTGTTTCACTTCATAAATTACTAAAAGTATCAAATAAATTTATAAATTATTTCTAATAAAATTATTTCAACTTATCAAACTCAGGAATTATTAGTACCTTAGGATAAATCATGAGATTGACGTGGTCACAGTATCTCAAGTTTTATGGACGGTATGTTTTTTTAATATTTTGAGTTTGAGAAAAATATTAATAGGATGAGACTTGTATAGTTTGAATGAATGAAAATTGTTGTGTGTTTATTAGTTTTGTGCTAGAAAGTACTATATCTAGTGCAAATTGTTCCAAGATGTGATTATTTTGAAGCAAAAATGTTCAATATTAAGCATAAGACACCAGTAGCAAGTTTGCAAATATAGCAAAATTGTAAATAAGTTAACACTTTCTATATCGATTCTAGTTATAACCGGCAGAGAAAATGGATGCGATGACATTTTTGTATTAAAGAAGAAAACTTTCTATATCGATTCTAATTATAAGCGATTTAGAAAATAGTTTCTTTTTTTTTTATTTGTAAACACACAAACATACTACAAAAAATTGTGTAAATTGTGGCGGTTTTAATATGATAGTTTTGTAAAACTATCGCTTTTTCACTATTATATGACGGTTTTTGAACCGCCACATTTTACATGAAAAATATGACAATTTTAACTGTCATTTTTTGAACCGCCATATTTTGCATTTAAAACATAGCGGTTTTAACTGCCACTTTTTTAATAAATGCTAGAAAAATAAAAATTAAAGGTTTCTTTATCGTATTTCCCCATCCATCAACCCAAAATTTGAACTTCCCTCCCTTAGTGCGTCTCCTTTCACGTTTCAGCCATTTCAGCCAAAATTTCAAATACACCCTTCCTCTCTTTGTGTGCTCCCATTTCAACCCCTTCCCTTCACAATTCAACATTTCAACACTTCGTGTACTCGTATCGGCTCGTTGTGTGCTCATTGCGTCTCGATGAGCTGCGTTTGTTTGCTCGTGTCTCCCTTCCCTTGCATTGCATCGTCTTTGAGTGTGTCTTCAGGTGTGTCTTCTCTTCTCTTCACATCGTATCGCATCACATCATTATTTATTGTTTTGTAATTAGGGTTCTTACATTTATGGTTTTTCCTCCCAAATTATAGTAGGAGCATATCTCTTATCTACCTTTGTGTGTGGTTTCTCGTGAGTCTGATTTCCCATTGTTTCGGTTGTTGTTTTTTGGCTAAATATTTTGTTGAGAAAGCATGGATAGAAATAATAGAATTGAAATCATCACTTTTATTTTACCTGTACTTGCTATTGTTGTTTATTTTCCCTTTCTCCACACTTAAAATGTTGTGATTTTCACTAGGAAGGAAGTTCGTCTAGTGAGGTTGGGAGTGCAAGGGTTCCTTTGCTTACCTGGGTTCATGATTCTGAGAGCTATTTTGCCTCTACTGCAATGTCATATATTTTCTCATCTTGCACAACCAATAAGGAAGATTGTAAATCATCAACAAAACTAACAATGAATTATGTTTACTACTTAAGTTCTCATAAAGATTCATACCATTTGTAATTAGTCCAAGTCTTAAGTTTATTGACTCTACAAATAATTATGGAAATGCTTCATCAATCTTCTTCCATTGTGGAGAATTAGTCAGGAGTCGAAAAAGATTGTCATACTTTCTTCCATATACATGCCATGCCATTTTTTTGCTTCTTTAATGAAAAAAAATTGTTTCAACCTAGGTATTATGTGAAGGTATCACAATTATTTCCTCATCGACACTATTTCCATCAACTTTCTTTTTAACCATGATAACTCACACGTTGAACACACCTTCAATGCAACAAACTTTTTTTTTGTACTACACAATCTTTAGAGCATTCATGTATCATTTTGTACTCAAAATCCATTAGACATAGAATTTTCTTTGTCTCATAGTTGCGATTAGTGTTAAGACTTTGGCAAATGTACCAAGTCGTGCAAGTAGTAACCGGTAAGACCGGGATATCGTTTCCCAAGAGACTCGTGTATACTAATTAATGCGTAATTAGTGAGTAATTTAAACTAATGAATAAATCCATATTTTGAGTTTCAATGTATGAAATTAAATTTTGCATAAATGATTAAAATTGAACTTTGGAAGTTAAAGGCACTTAGTGAATGGAAAAGATTAGAAATGATATGACTTGATATTGTCGGGGTTAGAATTCACCAACTATGCTCTCATGCAACTACAATTTGACGTCCTCTTCATTAATATGCTAATGCCATCCGACAATATTACTCAAAGCCTAATTCCTTAATGGATTGAGCCTAAATTTCCTTATTAAAAGTCAATTCCTTGAACTCTTAATAAGCAAATTTGCTTTATGCACTAAGGTTTAAGAAAACCAATGGGTCAAGCCCCATTCCTAGGTACAAGCTCCATTGAGTTTTCTTATTCCAAATCTAGGTTTCAAAAGATATTTCCACACCCAATGAACCAAAAATCATGCAATGGATGGCTAAATCAATCTAAGCATTAAGTGAAGAAACAAGAAGACTAGCAATTAATGAAAGAGTCATATATATAATCAAAACATTTGCATTTACACAAGAGTTTCGTGGCTACATCTAACCCCAACAAAAATGGGTTTAGCTCTCCATTGTCATGGAGAGCTCAAACTTGCAAATGGAAGAAATGGAAGAGAAAGAGATACAAAGAGGAAGATGGAGCTGTTCCCACAAGCCCTAAAACTCCTCCAAGCTCTCCAAATGTGTTTTTCGTGCCTCCAAAATGCCAAAGATCATTTTTCCCTCGCGAAAATAGAAGAAAAAGGGCCAACTTGCCACATCATCGAGACTGGCGCCTGGCGGAAGCTTCTCATCGCCAGGCGCTAGCTGCCAAATAGTGGTGAAAGTTTGCATGAACCCCCTGACAGTGTCCAGGTCCCGCCAGGCGGTGACTAACAGTAGTGCTTGGCTGGCGCTTGGCTGGCGGCCTCTTGCGCCTGGCGCTGGCTTTGTGTCGCCAGGCGTTCCTGTTGACATTTTCCTTCTTCTCCTTGCTGTTCCGGGTCACTCATTAGTCTGGGTTTTTGGAACAAAGCTTCCTATCTACAAAAAGGACACAAAAAAGGGGATTAATGGTATTTTTAAATCAATGTAACCCAAAATGTATTTATTTACAAAAGTGAGGTAAAATTGAGGATTAAGTAGGTTAAAAGCTTTGGAAGAGATGATTTTGCTAATAAAATATAGCTTGGATAATGGTAAAAATTAACATTATCAATTAGGTAATGTGTTATTTTTCTAGAAGTGTCTCTTTCAACATGTCATACAATTCTATGAAACTTTTATCAGTCCATCCATTTCAAAGTTGCTGATAATCATGTAAAGTCAGTGCATCCCAGGTATAATTGTTCCTCTAAATTAGACTTCAAAGAATCTTACAAATGAGCTCTTCCAAAATTTTCTTCACCAATATCATGTACCATGTCCTCTAAATGATTATTCATCCATCCAAATTGTATAACTCCGGACTATACCGAAGATGAATAAGTGATCAAATATTTTTCCTAAATCCTAACATATTTGATTTAGACAACAAAGACAAAGACAATAATATTGCAACAAATTCATCCAGCTTAAGCATATTGCAAGAATTCAAATACTCCTTTTTTATAGTCTTCACTAACACAACATGCATTCATCTAGCTTTCAGCCTTAGCTATGTTGGTAACAAACTCCATTATTCTCACATTTGTATTTCTTACAACGCACTACAAGAAATTCATTGTTTATCGGCGAATTTGTTCCGATGGATCTACATCTGTCGATAATGTTTACTTACTGATGGATTTATCGATGGATGTTGATGATTTATTTACCGACAGACAGATATGTTGGTACTGTCATATGTGTAATTAGTTTGATAATTTCCGATGGAAGGATCTGTCGGTAATGTCCATGTTTAGTTGGTTTCTTATTTACTGACGACATTGTCATAGTTACAGAGGGATGAGATCCTTCGGTAAGTGTCTCGGTGAAATGAAAATTACATTTCACTTTCCCCTCCACCAAATTTAGTTTCCCCCAAATTGCCAGAGGTTTTCACCCTATGTTGCGCTGCTGCAATAGGATAAAAAACGTACTGTGAAGTTGTCGCTACCACCGTGAGTCTTCCATTTCGTTCATGCGCTGACAACTAGTGCCTCATCTTCCTCGTGGGTTCTCCAGTGCGTTCTTTCTATAGGGCAGTCTATGAGCGTGTTCTAAAACGACACGTTCTCTGACAACCTCATTGTTGTAGTGGTAAGTCTCATTGGCCATGGTGTTTCTTGGTTTTGTTTATTCCCAAACTTGTTCTCATTGTCGTTCTTTTTGAAATTGGAAAGGGATATGAATTTGGGTTGTTGTTAGTAGTCGCAAGCGTGAAGCTATAATATTGTGAGCTATTTGTATAAGACTCGAGAAAATTAAATAGTTAATTAAATAATTATTTAATAATGGCAGGTAATAGAAGCATTTAAAGTATTTAATGCGGGTTGCTATGATGTAGAAAAGTACTAGCTCAAGTGGTTAAGAGTACTTTAATTGTGTGAGAGGACTTGGGTTCAAGTCCTATGTATGCCAATTGTGTGTTATTTAATTTATAAATTTTTATGCTCTATATTTGGATGTGGGACGTGATAACATAACCTTAGAAATTGAAGAATTATCACAATTGAGAATTGGTTGAATTGGTTATGCACTTGACTTGTTAATTGATTGGTTTGTGGGTTCAACACTTATTAAGAACAAAACTAATTTTCTTTTTGGCAAATTTTTGGTTGCATGGTATTGAAGAGACGTAGAAACCCTAACTGCATAGGGAGGCAGTCTAATGGGTTAGAAACCATCCAATAATGGTTCATGAGTAGTCATTAACAAGATACTTAAGGTATTTTCGTTTTTAGCATTAAGCACACTTAATTGGGTAGTAAGTGAGAGAGAGAAGGCTAATTGGAGAGGCAAAGGGTACTGCATTTGCGTGCAAGAATACTGAGTTTCCAAAAAGGGTAATACTGGTTGTAAGGGGTGGAGAGACTGGAAAACATATTGGAAGTGCAAGAGAGGACTAAGAAAGCTTTTGGATTAGAGCTACATCAAGAATTCGTGGTTTAGCAAGGAATTCCAGGTAAGAAGAGTTGTTTTCACATGATTTTAATTGTATTCACCATACTGTGCCTTGTATGATCATAAATGCATGAAATCTTTGCCTGGTCTGTGCTGTTTTCGCATTTTCTGGGTTTCTGCCTAGAAACCGCCTGGCGGGCATGCATGTGCCACCAGGCGGTTCATTAGTCTGTGCTTGGTTTGGGGTTTGTTAACTTAAACCGCCTGGCAGGGATGAATATCTGCCAGGCGGCGTGACAGTGCTCGCGGTCTTTGGGCTTGTTTTGATGTTGTTCAGTGTTGTTTTCTTAAAATTCTTCGTGTGATGGGTTTCCATTGGGATGATGATTCTATTTGAATGTGGAATTATACGTGAATGCTTTGATTGAGATGCTTATAACTCGGATTGGGAGTATAACCTGTAAGGGTTTCAAATACATGAGAATCGCATACTAAATTCTTGGAATTTATGTTAAGGATGTCTTAATCAAATTGATGTAGTGTTTTAGAGTAAATTAGTATCAAGGAGCTATATTATTACTAAATGGAGAGTGTATGGTGGTTATCTGGGAAGAAGAAGAGTGAGTTAGGTTCATGGGGAGTGCAAAAACGTGTGCAGGTGACCTGATGCTGGTATGCCGCCTGGCGACCTCGTGCTGTTCGCCAGGCGATAATGTGTGGCAGCCCTGATTGGGTGTTGTTCTAGGGGTTACTGCGAGAGAGAGAGAGAGAAAGAAAGTCTTGGTGATTGAAAAAGGTTGGTGTAGTGGAAGAGAGAAAAATTATGAGTGAGAAGTTGGGGAGGAAAGGTAGCTTGAAAGGAGGCAATATACAGGGATAGGAAGTGGATTATGCTTATATGTAGTGTAATGAATAAGAGGAGTGCAACTGGAATATTTTGATGTCTAATAGAAACTGAACATGATGTTAAACTGATAGTTGATATTGTGGGTCAATGATAGTGAAGAGGAGTTTAGTTGAGAAGGATGGTAGATAAGTTGGAACTAAGAATTCTCGTGAGTTGGGCAAGAGGAATTGGAAGGAATAGTTGAAGGATGAAAGGATACATGAACTATTGATTTAGTATAGGAGTGTTATTAAGGAGCTTAATTGTGTGAAAGAAATATATGACAATGGGTTCTGTTATTGGTGAATTAAGACATGATGTCATGACATAAGTATAAATGAATCCCTAGTTGAAATGTTTGAATGGTAAAGATGGGTTATAGAGAAATCAAAATAGATTGGGATTGGTAGGAAATCAGAATTTAGTACTGAGACCCAAAGGCGAAATGTCCCTTAAAGTAATTTGGATTGTAGAACCAACCAAATTGAGTGCCAAAATCAGCTGCAGAATGTCTCTGGTATGGCGTCTGACAGCTTGCTGATAACCGCTAGGCGATAGACACAGCGTGAGAAAACCCTGCACTAAGAGACGCCTGGCGGTAAGGTGAGATCCGCCAGGCGATGATTGAAAAACAGTGGGTCTGTGGTAATGCTGGCGCTTGGCGGTGGGAAGGTACCGCCAGGCGGTCTGGGTCAGTTTAGCCTGGCGGCACTTGGTGTAGCGCCGGGCGAAAACCCAACAGATTATGACTTGTGTGCTTTGTTTTTAAGCGATAATGCTATACTTGGATCGAGAGATGCTGTGACATGAGCGGGTAAGTTCATGGATGGTGGTTAACATGTGATGATATGAGCGGGGAGGTTCATATCCAATTACTCTCACGTGGGGATACGAGCGAGGTAGGTTCGTATGTTCCGTGCTCACGTTTGAGAGATGACACGTGCGGGGAAGTACGGGGCTGGTGGATGACATGTGTTGGACTACGGGCGGGTAGGTCCATAGAGCAGGACTACGAGCGGGGAGGTTCGTAGAGAAGAACTACGAGCGGGGAGGTTCGTAGAGGCAGGACCACGAGCAGGCAGGTTCGTGTGAGCATCATATTCTCGAGTCCAAGGCTAACTGTTTGTGTGAATTGAAGGCTAAACAATCTTGGGGTTAAGGTCTTGGCCAAGAACTAAGTAGGTTGAACTAGACGGGTGTATGATTTATCTGATGCTAATATATATGTATATATACATGTTGTTTTATTTCTCAGCTCACCCTTTCTGTTTGTGTATGGCGATAATCGTGTAATTCGTTACACGGGAGCAAATGTTGCTATAGGTGATGCTGAGGACGCTCAGGCGACGGAGTGAGGGCTAGCTGGGATTAAGCTAGGATTATATTTATGATGTTCATTTATGCTTTATTTGGATTTTTTAAAATTGTAAAGTTTTAAATACTATGAGTTTAAATATTGTGGCGTGATGTTTAAACATATTTAATTTTCCCGCGTCTTGGGAATAATAATATTGTGAGGTATTATTTTATTTTCTTTATGTGATTACTTAAATTAGTAATATTCCTTAGGGATGTTACAGTTTGCGTGTGACCTGAGACATTGCTAGGTTTGATCAACTTCCCTTTTTGAATTTATTGCATTTCTGAATTTATTGTTATGTTCGAGCCCAAATTGATTTCTTGATTTCAGACTTGGGTTCCATTAAGCTATTAAGTTGATTCATGGATTGTCTGATTGTGTTCATGTCTCATGCAAGCATATTGTGATTCATTTGCATCTTGCAATGTCCAGCTCAATGGCATTCTACATCATATTAGCTTAGAACGGATTGCTCATGGCCGAGTCCTATTTTAGTGGCATTCTGCATTTTTGGATTTTATTCTGCACCACTGCACTAAACCACGAATGAGTTTTTTCTTTTATCCTATAGTTGGGTTGTTCACGATGTTATGATGCTATACTTGCTCAAGCATACACTAAGTCATGCACTTAAATAGCCACCACCTTTTTCACCTTGAATTGTGCTAAAATGCATTTGTTGTGCTGCATTCTTTACTGCACTAAAGTGTATGGATTAAAAATTTTGTGTTTGTTGTTGTTATAGCATTTATTAGATTCCTTTTGTGTGATTGTTTTCTTTAAATAATACTAGGTTAGTTCTCTTTTCTTTTTCATTAGTCTAGGAATAGTTTTCAATTTTAGTTTTCCTTTTTCTAATCATCTCTTTCTAACTACCAGTTCACTAACATGTTCTGTTTTCAAGTTCTCAAATTTTGGTTGTCAAGTTTTTGTTGAAGTTTGGGCACTAGTTTACTCCTTTCTTCCTTTCTTTGCTTGAGTCGCTAACTTTGTTTTGCTGAAGCAATTTAGTTTTACTAAGTACTTATACTAATTTAATTTTGCTAACTTTTTGGCTGATTCTATCAGTGCTAACTCTGGATTTTTGTAGTGACCACTAAAAATAGTTTTCCCTCTTGTACATATTTCACCACATGGAAGAGTTTCAAGAGGGTTGTATCCCATCTCTAGAACCTCCACCACCCTTATTGTATATTGACACAACTCCAACAGTACCAACCATACACATTTCATCAGGAAAACCAAGAGTTATTGGTCCACATGTTTTAGTGAAACCTGGATAAACCATTCTGTCACATGCTGTTTTGTCTTAACATAAACATTTTTTCATTAAAACTATATAAATCATTTTTCAATTAGTGACATTCTTTTAACAGCGAGAATGCGCTGAATTAGATTTTTAATTACCATAGCCATGGCATACAAAGGCACAAATAGTGACACGCAAGACCTCTTCCACCTCAGGGCTCAATTATGCTCCACTAGTAGGATGTTCCTTTATTTTCTCCTTTGCTAATATAGTGCAATTTTCATATTTGAGTTTAGTTTAGCATAAATCTAGGTTCAGATTTTAGAAATCTCTTTCCAAATATGCTACTTAGAGATGATAGCATTTATGTTCATTAACAAATGGCTGATGTAATTCTATGGTAAACAGATATTGCTCTTGCAAAAGTAGAGAAAGGGAAAAGGTTGTCTAATGTGAATTCATGGGAAGGAAGTGAAAAATCCAAAATTGCTATCTGTTGTTGTTACTTGTGATAAAGCAAGTCTTGAAGCTTAGCTAAAAAATTTGAGGTAATACTTGTTGTTCAGTTGCATTTAACACAATGACTTTGATTTTTGTTGGGTCTTTTTCTTGTATTGTTGAACTTCAAATCCATGTTGCACTTATAATTTCCTCCACCATTGTTAAACTATAATGGATCAAATATATGTACTTCAAATAAATCTAATTTCTAATCCAGTCCAACCCATTTGGTTTAGCTAAATTTAGAAAAAAGTTGTATGCTAGCCCATTATTTCATTTCGCTTTCTATTTTCTAATCTTTTTTAAGTTGATCTACCTTATCTAACCTTTTATATGTTTCATAAAATAATATTTGCACCCTTCTTAGACTTATAGTACAACTCTTTGTTGTCCTTGAAACTATAGCCATAATCCATATGAACTTTTATGCATCATTAAACATGTTATATTGAAAGTATAATTACTTTTTTAGTTAGATTCATCCTCTAACATTAAACATATTATAATTATTTGAATTTGAATGGTACTATATTAATTTTCCCCTTTTCCTTGCATAGTCACATTTTCCTTGTTATAATTGTTTTTAAAGAGACTGTAACTTTATATTCTTGGATCCATCTTGGATCCATTTTACTATAACTAGGTAATTCCAATTACCACTTTTGGTCTGCATAGTCATGGGACTTGCATTCCAATTAGGACAATGATGTTTGGTTACTATTTGGATATCTTACACAATAAGTGAGATATATCCCCACATTGCTCCACTTAATTTCAATTCTCCCTTTGACAATTTAATTTAAGGCCTTTATTGTCTTATAGAACATGGGCGAACCTCCTTTCAATCGTACTTGGATGTATGATCCTTGTTATAGTTGTAAAAGGGGGTTGAAGGAGTCTATTACATGAAGGTGATAATTTTGTCCCAAGAGATGGTGTACGTAGTGTTGAAATGGAGAAATTGTGTGACACGAAAGAGATGGTCAAGAACGCTTTGTGTCAATTTCAATCAACCCAACAACCCAACGACACTAACTTAGAAGAGTGTTCTAATGAATCCCCACAAAGGTTTTATAATTTTTTGGTGGAGGCAAATCAATCTTTATTTGAAGGGGGTGAGAGACTCTAAATTGTCAATATGTGTTAGACTTTTATTTTATAAGTCTAATTGGAATATTCCCAACCTATGCTTAGAGGCTTTCACCAAACTTTTGTTAGATCTTACACCACCAAATATGAGCTTGTCAAAGAGTTATTATGACGCTAAGAGGTTAGTATTAAAGTTAGGATTTGAGGCTAAGAAGATTAATTGTTGCTTGAATGTAAATTTTGTAACAAACCAAGATATCACCCACTTCATCAAGTATCAAGGCTCAAAAAATCAATTGCAGTTAAGTCAACGTTCTATTTGCCTATAATCCCAAGATTACAAAGGATGTATCCATTTGAAAGGTATTAAAGGACCTCCCTATTCATATTTATAATTAATTTTGTCACCAATTTTTTTCATCATGATGTATTTTTTTATTTGTATAAATTCATGGGTGATTCAAAATGATCAATAAAAAATAAAGTCAGAGTTGAAGGTTCTATTTGTGCGTCTTATTTACAACATGAGACAACATACTTTTGTTCTCATTACTTCAACAACTTCATGTTGTCACCACGCAATTGGAGAAATGAAGTTGAATGTCAAAGAGATGTGTCAAAGTTGTTTGTTTTTCAACAACAAGGTCGACATGCAGAAAAATAATCGATTCATTGGTTAACTAATGTCGAGTTCAAATATGCTTATGTTCATGTGTTAATCAATTGCACTGAAGTCAAGCCATATCTTGAGTAAGTTATATCCTTCTTTGTGAACAACTTTGTGGTCAATTATATATAAGCCTCTAAAAATTTACCATTGGAATTTATTTTTGCCAGCTTATTCCTTATGTACTTTCAAATACTTGAGATCAGTGCTTGTGCTCATATTCATTCAGAGTTTCCTGAATGGTTCCAATATCAAGTATGAATTGTACCATTAATTACACAACAAATGGATTTTAATGTATCATAATTCTACATCTATCTTTCTATATTTGTAGGTTTATAACGAGCCATTAAGTGTTAGGAACCAAGACCTAATGGATTTGTCAAATTGGCCCGTGAAATGTGTCAAAGAATGGCACACGTACTTTGTGAATGGGTACAAGTTCCATACTAATGCATGGAGCAAATGGAAAAAGACTATAAATAGTGGTGTTCATGTCAAGGGCCTTACCAAAGGAGGTGAAGATGATTTTTATGGGATCATTCATAGAATATATGAACTATAGTACCATACTTCTAATAAACCGAAGAAAATTGTACTTTTTTTTGTGTGAATGGTTTGATCTCTCAAGAAAAGTTACAAGAGTGGATCCTAAATATAACATTGTGGACATTCACATGACTTCAAGGTACCAACGATTTGATCCATTTATTTTGGCATACAATGTTAGACTAATATATTATGTACAATATCCACCATCTCGAAAAGACAACTGTGGTTGATGTGTTGCAATTAAAACAAAGCCAAGAGATCACATTGAATCAAATGAGGTGGAAGACAATATCCCTGACCAAGTTGATGAAATGTCACATGCCAACGAAGTAATTGAAGTAGAACGTGTATTTGGATTTCATCACATAGAAGGTCATGATGAAGAGCTGGAACAAGAGGAGGAGGATGAGGAGGAAGAAGAAGAAGAGGAGAAGGAAGAAGAAGATCTAGATGAAGAAGAAGTGGAGGAAGAGGAGGAGGACGATGAGGATGGAAGTGATGCTAATGACTAATTTTTTCTTTTTTGTTTTAGTACTTGAACTTTTTAATATGTCTGATTTTTTTTTCATTTCCTTAGAACTTTTTGTTGTTGTACTTCAACTTTTTTAATATGTCTAATGAATACTTATTAAGTTGTTGATATATTTGTTTGTTATCATACACCATCTTAATTTGTTTGAAACTTAGATCGTAAACTTCATACACCATGTCACCAGGAGATCACCTCGACCAGCCCTAGTTGACAAGGGGAAAGGTATTGCAAAACCAAGAAAGAGACGTAATAATTATGTTCATCGGATTCCACTCAGACCCATCACCCCTACCACGGGCTTACATATGCCATCCTTATCTTCCCCAACTCCACCCACAAGGTTACATAACCCTACTTCTATCCTGGTGATTCATATGTCGTCCTCATCTTCTCAACCTCCACCCACAGGGTTGCATACCCCTGTTGTTGCTCCTAGGCCTCCTTCTGTACCACCCTCACATATACCATCCTCATCTTCCTCAACTCCACACACAAGGTTACATACCCCTTCTGCAGACATTGAAGCATCCCTTTCACCTCATATTGTACCATCCTCAGCCTCAATTGGTGGTCCATCTTCTGCTATTGGTCAACGGTCTGAACCATCTGCAGTTACAGGTGATATAGTTGCCCCACAATCTATGGTTGATCCTGATTTAGATGCAAAACATGAGCCTCCTCTACAGGACTGCCCGATGATTGAACTTATCAGTCGAGGGTAATATTTCAATTCAATTATTCTCATTGTTTATATTATGTAACTTCTTTCATCTTCTGTCAATTTTCCATGAATTCTAAGTTTGATCCATTTAGAGTTGCTTCACAGGATATCACAAAGACAATCAAGCAACAATTTCTTAATCCTTGGCCATAATGGGGAACAATACCTGAAAAAGACAAGGATATTTTCTAACAACATTTGAAGGTAACGTGTTCTAACTTATTATATAGGTAAATTAAGTTGTTAACTACTATTCCATGCTTAATATACTTATAATGTTTTATGTGTTTAAATTGTGTTGTTATAGAGGAGAGTTTAGTGGGCACTAGAGCATGAAATTGAAATTAAGAGAAATTTCAACAGTAGAGTTTCTCATCGTCTATCTGAACTATTTAGAGACGCTAGAATGGCTAGAGAAAGGTCAGAATGGATTCCTAATGATATGTGGACAAGGTTGCTAAAACATTGGTATCTCAAAGTTATCAAAGCAAATGTATTGCAGCAAAAAAGAATAGGGCTTTTGAAACGGGGGCCCTACACATAGGTGGATCCATTACCACTCACGAGCATGCCCTTCGCATGGTATACACATTAACTATTTGTATTTGTCACATTTGAACTACATTTTTAAAGTTTGAAAATCAGATTAAATCTAACATTATAACATATTTTGTTGCAGGCACATGAGTTGGGACAACATGTGTTTCTTTATGAAGTCTTTCAGCAGACACATATCCGGAAGGGTACTAGCGAGTATGTGGATGAAAGGTTTAGGAAGACAAATGCAAATCTCTTCTACTGTTCAATATTATTTACTCTTAAACTTATATGTGTATCCCACCACATAATAATAATTGTTCATTTTTTACTTACAGGAAGAATTTCAGATTAGGCTTTCTCAAGTTAGATCTGAGGTTTCCTCATGTGCTGATGGAACACAAGAGTAGTCCTCTGCTGATCCTACACAGGATGAGAATATCAGGACTAGGTGTTGGATTGAGACAATATGAGGAAAAAAAAGAAAGGAAGACTTTATGGGATTTGTCAACTTATTTCAAAATATACGAGTTCAAATGAAAGCCCGAACCAACTACCAACTTCTTCCTCTTCTAATATTGAGGACCTTGATAATATTAGGCAACAAATTTCACGCAGCTTGGAGGAAAATGAGCAATTGAGGTCTGAGTTTCGATCCTATCAATCATTAGTCCTACAATATCTGCCTCTTGATGCTTGTTGAGAATAAAGAAAATAGGGATTGAGATTAATCTCCCTTGTGTATAAACCACACATAGGGTAATCTATTTATAATAGAGAGAGGTACAAGTAAAAAGAGTAACTGAAAATAAAAAGATTAAATA
>Ga0214545_1005677_pt1 | contig 22345 bp, 12 predicted proteins | sample CNSS4metaG_FD_160064 | JGI IMG/M metagenome (GOLD analysis project Ga0214545, IMG submission 160064) | Root nodule microbial communities from cowpea collected in UCLA plant growth center, Los Angeles, California, USA - CNSS4 | ecosystem: Host-associated > Plants > Roots > Nodule | place: USA...
AAAATAAACAAAAATATATATATATATATATATATATATATCATTACTTTTAAAATTTCAATATATTTGATTTTATCGTACATTAAATATATTTAAATTAATTTTGTAACTGCTAATAAGAATAAATATGACCAAACCTATATATTGTTTCATCAAATCTTGAATATTTATTATAATTAATTATTTGGAATTTAATAGTTATTGTTTTTACGTGAAATGTACAAATTAAGAAAAATTGTGAGGATAAAAAAATATTTATTTAATAATAAAAAATAATGAATATTAAAATTAAGAAATAATTAATATGTGTATACACATATATAAATTAAATAACAATATGGATTAGAAACGCCCCACCAATGATAATTTTAAAATAAAACCTAGTGATGTTAGACACCTCACTAGACAAATATATTTATAAAATAATTAAATAAATAAATAATATGATATTAAACAATTAACATAATTTTAAAATTAATAAACAGATAAATAAAATAGAAACCTCTCAAAATGTGAAGGTGATGATAAAATTAATAAATAAATAAAATGAGACTAAAAATATCTTACTAAACAAAGATAATTGTAAGATTAAAAAATAATTAAATAAAACAAAGTTGGAGACGCTTCACTAGGTAAATTAGATCACTGAACAAAAAAATATTGAGGTATGAAACATCACATTGACTAAAAAATTTATAAAATAAACAAAAATAATACTAAAGGTTTCATTCCATTATCATAATGGTTATATTTTCAAATATATTATTCTAGTCATTATTTTAAACTTTGACATATAAATTATTATTTATGTTAATACCTTAAAATTTATCAATTATTTGCTATTACATTAAATTTTATTAAATTAAAAAATAGTACAAAGCATGACATCATTTTTAATATATATTGTAAAAAAATGATTTTTAAATTTGTTTAAAAGTAGTTGGTATATAATATTTTTAAAAAATAAATTATTTAAATTATTTAAAAATAATTTAATACAATATATTTGAAAATAATTGTATTATAAACATTTTTACATTATTAACATTTACATTCTTATTTAAACAAAATACTTCTTGATTAATTCAACAAGTTTAAGAAACACCATACCGTCACACCATACAAAATACTTAAATGACATTTTTTTTCTGATTGAGCTTGGAGTGTGACAATGGTGTCACCATAAGAAATTATTATCTTTATTCTCTCGCTTAAACCTCATATTCCAGCTTGAATAATATAAATCCAAAAGAACAATATTGCACATTGCACTATGATTTCAATCACCACTCTACTGATTACATTATATTTCAATAATAAAAAATATCAAATATACATTTCAACAATACTTAACTATCATATATATATATATATATATATATATATATATATATATATATATATATATATATATTAATTGGATACTCTAATCACACAATAATATAACATACAATTATATTCCAACTTCAAATATCTTTATTTCAATTTAACTAAACAATACATATCACACATCCAATTCAATATAAAATAAATATATACAATTTAATTAACTTCCCTTCTTCTGAGTTAAGTTCAAAATTGTAACTACACACATTTTTAATCCCACTTTATGTGCTCCTTCCCTAATCATAATTAAAAAAAAATAAAAATAAAAAATAGTTGATGAACAATATAAGGAGTTGAACATTTAATTTTATAAAATAAATTGTTTGAATGATTTAGAATGAATACTACATATTGTTTGGTGTAATGAAGCATTGGTTTTGTATTCTATGATAATTTATTCATATATTCACATTTACACACATTTAAACATGTATAAATCTCATTATTGAAAATTAAGGGAAAACATATGGTTTGTTCGGTTGGATTTCATAACATAGCCTCATCCTTAAAATTCATGTTTATTTTTTTCCTATTTAATTTCAATGAATAAGATTTCAAAATCAGAATTGTGTTCATAAGACCAGGTTAGATAAAACATTTCAGTCGACAAAAGGCAAGTTTTGTCTCTCTCTTATGGGATTGCTTAAGGGATTGATATATAAGTAAAATGTAAATAACACAACCACTAATTTTTGTAATAAATGTAAACATAAACATTAAATTTTATGTTTTGTTACATTTATCTATATTTTTTTTTGGAAACTTGTGTCTCCTTATGTTATGGATAGGAAGACCATGAAAGTACCAAGGATTTTTTTTTTCATGATATATTTCACAAGATAATTAACTATGATTATATAGCAAATTTAATTTTAGTGTTCTATTAATATAAAACAAAATTAGACACTCAATCAGTACAAAATCATTATTTTTAAATGCCATTATTTATAAAGCAGTTTATAATTGAATTACAATATTTCCTCTATTAGTGTATACACCATTTATTACTAATATCAAATAATTGATTGTTTATACAATAAGAATAATTTTGATCTTATAATTTAGCATGCTCAATTATTTTCTTAAAACGAGTTATCTTAAATCATATCAAATAGAAAACAACAATCTCAACTGCCTATCTTGTCCTAAATATAGAAAAATATTAATTATAGAGCTAATCCTTAAGGATATATATCATAATTTAGTTGATTTAATTCCTTAAGTTTTAATTAGGTCTCCTAATTATCACCGTAGGTCAACTTCAAATTTGAATAAAAAAATTCATTGGAATTCATATTGTAATGCAAAGGTGAGTGAAAATACATAATTATGATATTTAAAGAACCAATTAACATGATTAGAAATGAGAGTAGCTGAAATAATATATTTATGACACTAAAAAATTCAATTAATACAATTAAAACTTATCATTTTTTTTATCACACAATGATAATATTTATATTTAATGAACCAAACATAACTCCAGCAGATAATAGAAAAAAAATAAGTATTAGTGTCGTTTAGTAGTCAGAAATTTAATTAATATGCATAAAATCATAAATTCTAATTTTAATGTTCATTATGTTAAAAAAGAAAAGTCTAGAATTTTGATTTTCACTGCAACCAACATGCATTGGTTGGTTTTTTCATTCGTGGGTAAATCTGAAAGGTGCAAAATCTCGCATCGCATGATTCCTCATCCTTAACTCCTCCAATGGGATACCAACGTTTGACTTTTGGCACCCCTCCCACCATGTGTGTGACCTCAGAATGGAAAACCAAGAGAGAGAAGACTCAAGGGCATGCATAACCATAAATGAGGTGAGAGAAAGAGGGTGGCGGAAACCAAAACCCCCCGCCACGTGCCGCCGCACTTCGCCGGTGCTCCGGCTGCCCGGAAACCGGTTCCTCATTAAAGGCTCAACTGGGGCACACCCTGGTGGTGTGTGGCTGTACCACTCTAGGAGAGAGAAAGCGAGTTAGTGTGTGTATATTGTTATTGTTTTTATTATTATTATTATTATGATGATGTAGAAGTAGTAGTGTAGTGCAGTGTGTGAGTGTAGATAGATAGAGATTAGATAGCACCTCTTTAAGTCTCTTCCTTTCTTTCTCCGCGTTTTCTCTCACAAACCCAACGACGCTTTAAAAGCCCCTCCATCAGTTACGCTTTCTTTTCACTTTGTGACACCATATAATCAATATATACACATATACATATATAATATTATATTATACTATACTTTAAAAGGGTACAAGTGAGAGTGTTCATTCATTCATTCATTTTCATTCATAGGTGCAAACACAGACACAAGAGTTTATAGAGAGAGAAGAAGAGGTGGTGGTGGTGAGGTATGGTGTTATGTTGGTGAGTGAATGTTTTTTTTTTTTTTTCTTTCTTCTTTCTTTTCGTTTTTCTTGGTTGATTATTAGATCAGCAGCAGCAGCATCTTCTGTATTCAGCATCCCTTGAGATTTGCCATAACTCACTCACTGTTTCTCTCTCTCTCTCAAATCATGCCGCTATCTTTGATGGTCACAGCCGTTTCAGAATAATATATAATTAATAAAATTATATATGTTGTTTTGATTGTTGATGTTATGATGTTATTGTATTTGCCATTTTGCTTTGCTTCTCAAAACACACACAGCATAATAGCCACATAGCCTTGTTGTAGCCTTACCCATCAAAATCACATCACAAAAAGTTCTCTCTCTTTTTTCACACCCACTTTCCAAATTCCCTTGTTTCTTCTTCTTCTTCTTCTCCCTCGTCTCGTTTCTTAAGTTTTTTTTTTTGTTTGTTTCTTCTGTCTTTTGTTGTGTTTTTTTCTCAATGGTTATGATGATGTCATGGGAGTAGCTGATTCAGTGGAGAGAAAGTGGTGGTGGTGGGAGTGATCAAGAGAGAGACAATTAGAAAGAGAGAGAAGAGACAAGAATGGAGTATGGAAGTGGGTCTCCTGGTGATCTCCATCATCACCATGATGGTTCTTCTGATTCCCAGAGAAGGAAGAAGCGTTACCACCGTCACACAGCCAACCAGATTCAGAGGCTTGAATCGTAAGAACCATTTTTGTTTTGATTTTCATTCATTTCCCTTCAAACTTTTGTTGTTTTCATTTCCTTGTTTTATGTGATGTCTTTTTGCATTCCTTGTTTTTGAGGTTGCTTCTTCTTCATGAACAGTCCACAGAAAACTCATTTGCACCCTTCTAATTTTGTGGTCCCACTCTCTCTCTCTCACACACTCTCTCTTTTTCTTTTCCTTTTCCTTTCTGTGTGTTTGGTGTTTTCCCAGGATGTTCAAGGAGTGTCCTCACCCAGATGAGAAACAACGGATGCAGTTAAGTCGGGAGTTAGGCTTGGCGCCTAGACAGATCAAGTTTTGGTTCCAGAACAGGAGGACCCAGATGAAGGTAATATTAAGTTCTTTAATTTTTTTTCTTTGGATTATAGAAAAGTTCAGTTTTTTTTTTTTTTTTTTTTTTTTTTGTGTTTTTTTTTTTTTTTTTTTTTTTTTTTTTTTTTTTTTTTTTTTTTTTTTTTTTTGTTTTTTTTTTTTTTTTTTCTTTTTTTTTTTTTTGTCTTTTTTTTTTTTTTTGGTTTTTTTTTTTTTTTTTTTTTTGCGTGGTTATGTTTTTGAACGTGTCATTCATGATCATAAGGCTTTGTTCTTTTGGTTAATTCAACAACAATTCAGGCTCAGCATGAGAGAGCTGATAATTCTGCACTCCGTCAAGAGAACGACAAGATACGCTGTGAGAACATAGCCATAAGGGAGGCCTTGAAAAACGTTATCTGCCCCTCTTGTGGGGGTCCTCCCATCAATGACGATTGTTATTTTGATGAGCAAAAGTTGAGATTGGAGAATGCTCAACTCAAAGAGGAGGTGCAAATGCTTTTCTAATTCATGGATTCTTTGTTTAGATTTATGAATTTATATATATGTTTGTGTTGAGATTGTTGTCCATTGAAAGATTGGTTGAATTTGCAGCTTGATAGAGTATCTAGCATTGCAGCAAAGTACATCGGAAGGCCAATTTCTCAACTCCCACCTGTTCAACCTATTCATATATCTTCTCTGGACTTGTCAATGGGGAGTTTTGCAAGCCAAGGGATGGGTGGCCCTTCACTTGATCTTGATCTTCTCCCCGGGAGTTCATCGTCCATGCCGAATGTGCCTCCTTTCCAACCAGCATGTCTTTCAGACATGGACAAGTCCCTCATGTCCGACATTGCCTCAAACGCCATGGAAGAAATGATCAGGCTACTGCAAACAAATGAGCCCTTGTGGATGAAAGGTCCTGATGGGAGGGATGTCCTTGATCTTGATACCTATGAAAGAATGTTCCCCAAGGCTAATGGTCACATGAAGAACCCCAATGTTCATGCTGAAGCTTCAAGAGATTCAGGAGTTGTTATTATGAATGGCTTAACCTTGGTTGACATGTTTATGGACCCGGTAAGAACTTCTTTGATTTGCCGGAAAATGAAACCTTCAGTTCAATTCCTTAAATTACTCAAATGTCACGATTTTGTTTCTGCAGAACAAGTGGTTGGAGCTGTTTCCCACCATTGTCACTATAGCAAGAACGATTGAGGTTATATCTTCTGGAATGATGGGGGGTCATAGCGGTTGTTTGCAACTGGTATGTTGAAAATTTGACCAAATTATATATCTTATTACAGTTTTCGTTCTTGTTTTGTTCCACTTTAATTGTTGATTATGTATGATGTAGATGTATGAGGAGTTGCAAGTGCTTTCTCCACTTGTTTCTACTAGAGAGTTCTACTTCCTGCGATACTGTCAGCAAATTGAACAAGGCTTATGGGCAATAGTGGATGTTTCATATGATTTTCCTCAAGACAACCAATTTGCTCCTCAATTTCGATCTCATCGTCTTCCTTCTGGTGTCTTCATCCAAGACTTGCCCAATGGATATTCCAAGGTAATTAATATATGCTGCTGTGGACTACTTTGTTACCCATTTATGTGCAATTTTGTTCACCCTTCTTTGTTACCATGTAGGTTACCTGGATTGAACATGTAGAGGTTGAAGACAAAACACCAGTTCACAGGCTCTACAGAAGCATGATTTATAGTGGCATTGCATTTGGAGCGCAAAGATGGCTAACTACACTTCAGAGGATGTGTGAAAGAATTGCTTGTCTCATGGTGACGAGCAATTCCACCCGCGATCTCGGTGGAGGTATACAAATTGCACTGTTACAATCTCGTGTGTGATGAACTTTCTAGCTATGATTTGAACTTGATGTTAAAATTTTTCTTTTTTCAGTGATTCCCTCACCTGAGGGGAAGAGAAGCATGATGAAACTTGCACAAAGGATGGTTACAAATTTCTGTGCAAGCATCAGTGCATCAGCTGGGCACCGATGGACCACACTCTCTGGTAGTGGGATGAATGAGATTGGAGTCAGAGTCACTGTGCATAAGAGTACAGACCCTGGCCAACCTAACGGTGTCGTGCTAAGTGCAGCCACCACCATTTGGCTCCCAATCCCTCCACAAACCGTGTTCAATTTCTTCAAAGATGAAAAGAAAAGACCTCAGGTTGTGACACGTTTGTCTGAGTTGTCTTATCTGATGTTTCTTCTTCAGAAATGTTCTAACAATTTTCTTTTGTTGTCTTAGTGGGATGTTCTTTCCAATGGCAATGCTGTACAAGAGGTTGCTCATATAGCAAATGGTGCACACCCTGGTAACTGCATATCTGTGCTTCGGGTAAGCCATGCTTTCTCCCCATCATCCAGTTTAAGACATTACTTTGTTTAGTCATAGAATGTTGCAAAAAAACCATGCCTTTAATTGTATTGCTCAGCAATGTTAGTTATTAGTATCTGATAGTGGGGTGAAATTATTGAACCAACAACCTATCTCACTCTTTTTTCCAATCTTATATCTGCACGCATTGATCTTACAATGTGTACTTAATTAATTGTATTGTAGGCTTTCAACACAAGTCAAAACAACATGCTGATCCTCCAAGAGAGCTGCGTGGACTCATCAGGGTCCTTAGTGGTGTATTGTCCGGTTGATCTTCCAGCCATCAACATAGCAATGAGTGGGGAAGACCCTTCATACATTCCCCTCCTTCCTTCAGGGTTCACCATTTCACCTGATGGACAAGGTGAACAAGACGGTGGAGGAGCCTCAAGCAGCACAAGCTCAGGGAGGGTGATGGGGGGTTCTGGTGGATCACTCATCACTGTTGCATTCCAAATCCTAGTTAGCAGCTTACCATCTGCAAAACTGAACTTTGAGTCGGTGACGACTGTTAATAGCCTCATCGGCAACACTGTGCAGCAAATAAAAGCTGCCTTGAATTGTCCAAGTTCCTGATGAGGACCTGCTTGTGTGCTACTTTGTTTCCCTTCCTTAAATATGGTTATCAGAAATGGTTCAGAGCTGAGGCTGTTTGTGCTGCTGCTATAATCAATGTGTGGGAGAAGTGTTTTGGGTTAGTTGGGACTTCAATGCCCCCTCATCAACACCACAAGGCCTCATTATTTACTGCTCCACCTGATCAGACCTGTATTTTGCTTCAATCCTTCAACTTTCACTCCAACTACCAATTTATTTTCTTTCATTTTCAAGGGTAAGCTAAGTAAGGTGCTTTTTTTTTTTTCCAACAACAAAAAAAAAAACATTATGGTTTGTTTGTTATCTTGCATACTTTGTTTTGAACAACAAGTAGCAGAAATAGTCTTATGAGTCGTAATAGTAATAGTAATAGCTATAGTAGCAGTAGTAACAGTAGTAGTTGCAGTCTTAGAAGAGGAAGTCAAGAACGCACCATATATATACACATATATATATACACACACTTAGGGGTGTTTTTGTTTTCTACATACATTCCCTGATTAGCTAGCACTCCATAGAAAATGTGTATGGTTCGGGCATTGACTTCTTGTGAAGAGACTTGAATATTATTATTGTTATTCATATTATTATTGTTCTTGTTTACCTTCTGGTGTAATAATAAACCCCCTTTTTTTTTCATATATATATATTGATGTAGAGAGAGAGAGAGAGAAAAATGTGCATGAATTGAGAAGTTGGTGAGGGATTTATGCGAGGGGGGGAAGTGGGGGCAGGGAGATATTGACAGTTTGGATACCTTTTGTGGCTTGACATCATTAATGGGCTCCATGCATTTTGAAGAGAGTAATGAAACTTTGAATAAAAGATGAAATCTTGCTGCATTTGGGTTGACAACTTGACGTGCAGCTGGGATAAATGAAACAACATAGCAATTCACATTCATTCAATGCATCAATTTTTCAACTTCTTTCATACTCATAACTAAACTGTGTTTCTCTGTCTCTCTCTCTCTCTATCTCTCTCTCTATCTGTGTTTTCGACCTCCATTTCCAAATATTACTTCCAAAACATCATTTCATCTTCTTTATTTTAAATTCGAATTAGTAGTTTTAACTAAATGGTTTGTTTCTCAAGTTCTTTTTTCACTTCGGGTTAGTTTTGGACACTGTTCAACGTAAGAGTGTTCATATAAAATCACGCGAATTAGTGTCTGGACGTGAATGATGATAACGATGATTGAGGATGTTGTTTGAATGAATTGCTTGCAAAGTGAAGTGTAGAAATGATGGAAGTTTTCGTTTTTACAGAACTGAGTTTTTCAGATCAAAATTTATTTTTAAGTGTAAATCAAAAATGGGCATAAAAACTAGGGTTATTAATCTGAGTGAAATTTGGTGGGAGATTACGCAACTTTGATTATCATTCGACTTAATGTTTCAGGTTCAACTATCACACAATTTGATGATTTTCAGTCCCTTTTGAAATGATTCTTTTTAATATATGTATCAGCTTTTCAAGATTGTGTTATTTACTTATAAATTTGTATTACTGTTGAAAGTTTTATTTTGAATATTACTTAAATTATCGTAATAATATTTTAAATTTTAAAGTATTAAATCAATTAGTTCAACTTTATTTATTATTTCATATATTAGTATTTCATTTAAATTAAAAAAAAAAGAGTTTTAAACCTAAATAAACACATTCTTTCACAACACGAGGACGAGATATTGTATTACAAAAATGATAGATTAACGATTTTTTTTTTCAAACTTTGACAAACTATTATTTTGGATAAAAAAATACTACTTTATTACTTTATTTTAGTTAAAAAATAAAAAAATAATTTATTTTATTTTTATTTATGAAAAAATTGTTAAATTTATAAAAAAATATTGTCAAAAGATCATTTTCTAATCTACTAACACATCTCAATGTTTTATTATAATAGAATTTGAATGTTTTATATAATAACTTTGTTTTAAAGACTTAAAGGTGGTTGATATTTAAAACTTGAGTAATATTTGTTAAAATTATGTTAAACTTGTATTTTTTTTTTTTAAATAGAAAGGATATGAGTCATGTCGATCTCTAACTCAAATAAAATTGAAAACTTAACATAGTCTCATCCTCCATGAAACTTTGTTGAGTTTAATGTGGTTCAAGAAATTGTTGTTTTGAAAACTTAGTTACCTAGATTTGACGAGGATTAATGTTTGAGAGCACATGAATGATTTTCATATTTAATTTTAACACGTCTTATCACTCTTGATGATCTTCATTAGTGCATGTTTTTAATGCTTAACCTGAAATGTGATTTACGTTATGAGAGAAGCAATTACTTGCAGTTATTGCGTATTTTTCTGTTTCACATGCTTTTGTGATTCCAGGCACTGTTTTTTCATATATCCAAACAAGCAATTCGATTCAAAAAATTAAGCAATGTAAACTCTTAATTTGCTTCTCACATTATATTGTCGGAGATTTTGATGTTATATCATCAAAATTTTACCACAAAAATTAAGGTTCAACTTATTTAGTGAAACTAAGCAAATAGTTTAGTGTTAATCTCAAATTAATCCTCTAATCTTTGAGTGTTATTGTTAGGTCTATAGATGGTGTTTCACTAGAGAGATGCAACACCAATGAGACCTGAGTCCAATCATATAAGGTATTTACATCACTCTTAACCCAAAATCTCATGACAATGAGTTGATGGGTATTTATTCTTATATAGTACTCTACTTTCTCAAATTTAGTCAACGTGAGACTTAAACTCACACTTGAATTATTAATAGTTATCACGTATATTTTTCAAGTTTTATTTTCTAAATGAGTCACTAGTATTTAAATTCTTCTGACATTATGGCTTGTTTGTTGAAGATTTAATTCTCTTTAATAGTTTTGAATTCAAATGAAAAAGAAAAAATGTCAAGGGATAAATCTCTTATAATGTAAATGTTCCTAAGTCTAGCAGGATTATTACTTATGTAGAATATTCATGGTTATGATAAAAAAATATAACTTTGCTAGCAATTTACAAAGAGGCTTTGTTATATATGTAGAATGTTTTATCTCTTAACTTTTTAACCAATTAATAACTATTTATATTTTTAAATTTAAGCAAATTTATTTCTTTGAGTGATTCTTTTATATTCTACCCCATAGTATTTTTTTTTTTTACAAATTGAGTAAATTATATTGTCCAAAATTATTTTGCTCAACTCGTCTACTAAACCATTAAATTTATCTGAAAAAATAATAATTTTCTCTTCAAATCCTATTCTCACATGTGCTACATCTTCTCGAAGACCAATTTCACTTTATTTTGAAGTGGGGGTGATTTTAAAAACTTATTTTCTTTAAGTCATGGATACGTCAATTTGAAAATACTATCCTCAGAGTATGAATTCGTTGAAAAGATAATCAAAAAGTTTTAAAATGGGATTCAAAACGAAATAATGAGAATATATTTGTAAATAAAAACTACAAAATACTTTTTAATTTAGAATGTTTTATTAGAAATTTAAAAAGTTGTAACGGGCGTCAACATTAAAAGAATTGATAGTGAGAAAATTTGGTGTAATGAATATTTTTAAATTGATTCTTCTTACAAGTAATCTAGGATTTTTTCTTTCTTTCTTTCTAACAAACATTAAAATTAGAGTGTCAACATTCTTGATTGATGGTAAAAAAAAACGGATATAAACTGTATTTTTATCCATTTTTATATATTTAATTTAGAAATTTTGTTAGGTAGATCGATTAACTAAAAATCCTAAAGTAAAATTTTCATTACTTTTTGAAACAATATGGTTAAAAATCTTTACTAAATCAATTCAACCTTAATTAATTTAAAATATTATGTCAGGATGCTATATTAACAATTGTCTCAAACTTAAATCATAAGAATATATACCTAAATAATTAACAAGTTTTTTTCTTCTATTTTGATAATAATTGAATTTTAAGTCTAGTTAAAACTTATAAAACTATTAAAAGGTTATCATTTAGTGAATGTGAAACAATAGATCCAACAAATAATAAATTTTGTTGGGATCAATTTTAACATATGATTCTCATATCATGTACCATGTTATGAAGTAAATTTTAAGGCCAATCCCGATTAATAGTGCGAGATTTGCATCTACTTATATATTATTAATTCAGTATCTTATTGATGTAGAATTCAAACATTTTAAATATCAATTTCTGATAATGTTTTAGTTTTTGTTATTGAGAAGTATAAAGATGACATGTTGAGAGAGATAGAACAACATGTTAAAAAGTTATCTTAGATATTCTGAAAATGTAGCTAGATTGAGAGGATCTAACATGAAGAAATAGATTTAGGGTTAAATGTTGAAGATGTTGAAGGAGGAGAAGGAATAGTACGCAGAGAAAAGATTATGGGAGAGGAAAAAGAATGCAGTTCAAAAGTACTAGGTGGTCATTCATGGCGTGATTGCAGCAATTGGAAAATATGGTTGTTTGTTGACATTTGTTGATGAAAACCAACCATGTCGTACGAGATTGAAAATGAATGTTGATGGCCCCTCTTGCATTTCCATCCAAACACAACACACCACAAACTTACTTCTTCCTCTTGCATTTCCACCTCTTCAACATTCTTCTGTCTTTCCCCACTGCTTCTTTCTCAGGATAAATGGCAAAACAAACATTTATTGACACCAAAAACTTCAAACCAATGTACCCTACAATTCTCACTTTCCATTGTCCTTCCCCTCACTTTTCACTCATATATATTATTTTTTTCTCAAATCATTTTTGCTATTTATACATTTTACTTATTCATTCACTATTTAACATGGTTAGGCACATACAATAAGTGTATATGGAGTGGGGATATCTTCGATCAGATCTACTATTTTAAAAAAAAAAAAATCAAAATACATATCAATATTATTGGTAATTAAGGAATTTGAAGTTGTTTATATCATTTATCTACATATTGGGAATGTTCTGGTATACCCAATAAGTCTCACATCGTTTAGAAGTCGAGATCAAGTGAAGTTTAAATATTTTTACCTCCCTCTATTCTTTGAGACACCTTGTAAGGACAAAACCGTGATGAAGCCCAAACATTTCAAAGTGGACAATACCTTCTAAGTCTAATTTAATATTATAAAATTAATTTATTAGATAAAGTCTTAAACTTATATTAGTGAAAAAGAGACATGCATTTTTTAACCTCTATAGATATAGTGTAGAGAAGGGGTAATGTATTGAATTTGAAAGCATGGTGAAAACCACAATCAATTTTTGGAACAAAACATGTCCCATTGTCCAACACAAAGGCAAATATTCTCTGTCTTTCAAACCATTTTGTTGGGTTGTTTTCTTTTATATTTCTTTGGTGGGTTCCACCTTTGTATCCAACACCTTACTTTACTATTTTTAGCCACAAGATTAAAAGAATGTTTGCCACATTAGAAAGAATCCCCAAATTCATAAAAGGACCATTTTCGTAGAATCCAACAAAATGTCATGTCCCGATATACTTACATTTCTTTAAGATTCATTTCAATTCATTCACAAACATTATCATGATTTTTTTTTTCAGCACAACATTTGTTTTAATTCGTGAAAATTAGATTTCACCTCTACCATGGAAATTTGACCAAAACCATTTCTAGAAAATAATTTATTTTTTTGTGGGGGTTTTGTTTTGTAGAAAAAAATTCTTAACTTCGAATTCCTGAAAAAAACTAACTATCACATTCTATGGCATAAGATTTTTATAGATTATAGAAACTTAGGATCCAATTTTTTTCTAGCTTCTTTTGGTCAGCTTCTTCCAGCATCTCATAAATTTTTTTATGTTTTAAATTATGCAATTCAGTATATGATTTATATATTTCGAAATGCATAACTTGAAATATTTTTTTATTTATGTATTTTGAAACATACCATCTGAAATACAATTTTATTATTCTGGAATGCATAATTTAAAATAAAAGTTGTATTCTAAATTTATATTTTAAATTATATAATTTAGGATGTTATTTTTATTTTATATTTCGGAATTTATAATCTAGAATATCAAAATTTTATGAGAGTATAGGATAAAAATATGAAAGTGCACTAATTTCTTTTTGTGATATTTCTAAATGGGTCTATAGTATAATTACTTGTTTTTTATTGTTTTCATATTGGGCCAGATTTAGCCCAAAATCCGTAATTACGGTTAAGAACAAAACAGCCCAAACAGTATGGGCCCATAGTTTTGAACTGTGTCTTTCTGAAGAAAACCTGTTTTCTTTTGTTTCCTTTTTGGGTGTCTTCGTCTAAGAAAATTAAAAAGAATAATATTTTTATAAGAAACAAAAATATGACATAAATGGAAAATTAAAAAATAATAAAATTAAAAATTCGCGCACACAGAAATGTGAACAAAAATACAAACGAAATAAACTTAAATAATTAGACTGTAATTTTATGGATGGTGAATAATGGACCACATTGTCATTATTTATCCTTGCCCTCTTCAATTATTGTTAACGCTAAACACTTCAATTTTCATTTTATGACTTTACAATAAATATATAAAATAAATTAAAAATATTAAAAATATTTTAAATGAGTCGACCTACTGTCAATTCATATATACATCAGAATTATAAAATTTTTTGATTTCATACAAAATGAGCTGATTTATTTTTAACTAAATCCATAATGGATCAACAATATAATCTGGATTTTCGGTATCCTACATTTTACTAAAATACATCTTTTAATTAGTATTTCAAATTGGAATATCAATGAAATTAATCTCCCAAATTAAATATTAATTAAAAATATTTTATTTGGTCCTATTTAGTTCTGAAAAAAAAAACTAATAATATTATGTGTGGGAGAGAGAGAGAGAAAAAAAAGTAGCTCAATAAGTATTTATATCATGCCGACATGCCTTATGCAAGCCTAGCTAAGATTTTTTTAGAGAGTCAAATCACACCCAGCATTTTGAAAAGCAATAACTTAACACAACAGGCAAATTATGAGAGTATTATTGAATTTATGATTCATATATACTTTATATAAAATATTTTTCATTTAATATTTTTTGTCAACTTCAATCAAAAGATTAATCTTTGAAGATATATATCCAAATTTAATGGAAGAGATAGGGTTGTAGAATCCGAAACAAAATAATGAACCAAAACAAACACAATAATCTAATTTGTTGTTTTCAGCTCCAACTAAATATCTGTGACTGTGATAATTTATCCAATTTATTTGGAAAGTTAAAAAAGAAAAAGAAAAGAAAATTGAATGGTGGAGAAGAGAAAATGAAAAAGGAAAAAACAGAAGAGAAGCATGAGAATCTAGGGTTTGAAAAAATGAGTTGTGCATTGGTTGTTATCCAAGATCAGAAGTGTCTTAGCCACACATTTTTCCATCTCATTCACCACTATATCTTTTAGCATCACTAACCCTGTCCCCATAAAATATCTTTCACATAAATATTTATTTTTTTAAATTTTAATATTGGATTATTAATGATACCATTTTTTTAGTTTTTTAAAGATTATTTGAATGGGTACTGTGTTATGAAGACAAAAATATGACAAAAATATCATAATCATAAAATAGTTATAACAAAATTGAATATCAAATTTTACTTTGAATTATAAAGAAGGTATGAATAACCCCTATGATGTATACTTGTGAAGGAAAAGTATGATTGATATTTTTGGAAACAGTGTTTGATTTCAATTCCATTCACGACAATAAGTACGAAATAAAGTCGTGTGAAGAAGAAGATAATTTCTTTAGTGTAACATGAAGTAGGGTTGCATAAGGACAACAATAATTCCTCAAACTTTATTATATTACAACATAATTATAAGTTAAGTGTGGTTCAAAAACTCACGCGATGATGTTGGATAAATCAATTAATCTTATAAATCAAGCTGAACCTATCGAACCTTAAAATATTTGCACGAGAAGCCAGAAAATTATCCGATAAAAAGATTTTAAACTTAAAAAAACTGTAAAATAAATTTGGATTAGCTAAAATTAACTTTTGCTCCATAACCAACTTATAGTAGAATTTCTTCAAAAAAAAATAACAATTCCAAAAATCTAGAAAATAGAAGTTAGAAAACAGGACAAGACACATAATAAAAATATTTTAAAGGGTTGAATTAGACTTAAAATTCACTCCTTAACATATAGCTGGTTTTGTAAGGTTGAATTAGATTTAAAGTTCACTTCTTATCATGATATAAGAGTTATGGTTTAGAGTTTATCCTTATAAAATTTGTTGTTTGTTTGACCTATTGAATCACTTGTTATTAGGAACTTTGTAGTTTGTTGGATCTATTGTGCTACCTCTAATAGGACCGCTATGTGACCACCCTTTATCGTGTCACCTATAGGGCCACTATAAGACCACCCCCTATCGTGCAACCTCTTATAGGGTCATTATGAGATCATCCCCTGATGTTTAATCCCACTTTTGAAATGCATATCTCTCGATGTGAAGGGAGTGTATTGGAAATTTTACATCAAATGGAGATAAGACAATTCAATGATATATAAGTGGGTGTAAATCTCGCCTTACAAACTATTTTTATAGAATTGAGTTAGATTTAAAATCCATTTTTTAATAATCTTCATGATATATAACCCATAATAATATTAAAGAAAAATAATAACACGTGTTAAATATCTTCCTTTAAAAAAAAATAAAAGTACATATTCTAATAATAATGAACAAAAATTTAGATTATATAACTATTGGGAGAACTTATAGCATTTATGTTTTCTCCTTGATTTTATATGGCTCCAAATTACACTAGTTTCAATATATTAAAACTATTTATAATGTTTTAAAATAACTTGACGACAAAGTACAATAAAAGATAATAATAAAGAATCCAATTTCGAACGTAGAAGGAAAAACATAACATCATATGTTGTTTATCTTTTATTTGGAACAATTTATGCTTACACACTACCTTAAAGTTTCTTCTTTTTAAGCAACCATAAATTTTATTGAACTTACATGTGATATCCAACTTTTTATTATTGATAACAACTTTTAATTGTGTAAAAAAAATCGTAGGTATTATAAGATAATATATGATGTAATTTTTTTTTTTATAATATGGATGTCGGTAATAATTAGAAGTGTCAACATAGTGTATCTTAAACAATTAAGAAGAACGTGAATAAAAAAAATGAAGTATTAAGAAAAAATGGCGGAATTTCTGAAAGCATAATGTAATTTATTCATTATTTGAAAAAAAAAATTATCACTTTTTGGTTTCATATAACTTTCACTTTATACTACTTTAACTCTTTTGAGAGACTTTATTTAAAAAAAAAAAAATCTATACGTAATAGAAAATAATACCCCTTCGAATATATTTAAATTTAAGGGAATTTTGCACATTAATCACACACAAAATTAGAGAGGGGTCTTTGTCTCGTCAAGTATACTAATTCATTTTCTTTTAAGTCACTATGGTTGAATGATACACAAGTAAATCAAGAGAGAATTAAATCGTGGATCACATTTTAAAATTAGGTCATACATAAGTGATTTGTTTTGAAGCAATGTTAAAGACATGGTCAACGATGAAGTGTGGGCACAAGTAGGGTTTGTAGTTTGATTGATAACATGCATGCATCAATATTCAAATGTTGACTTCTAAATATCCAGTAAACTGAGAGTGACATGAACAAAGTGGAGTACAACCAAATTCTCAGATTTTTTTTTTTTTAAATCATTGCTAGTTATATTTATGATTATAAGCATATAAATAATGTATAAAAAAAAACTATGAATAAAATAAATTCAAAACTTTTACTATGGTCGTACATGTTAATTAATTAATTAATTAATTAATTCTAAACACAAATATTTGCCTTTAGATGTAATGAATTCCAGTTTATGGTTTATGTTACGGGAAGATGTTTGACCTACATTTACATATTATTTGAACTTTTAATTTTAATTTAAATAATTTTGTTGGTATTATTAAAATTTTTATAATGACGATAAATAAACTCGTTTTTATAAATAATGTCCAAATTCGCTTTTACGTTAATATAGAGAAGTCTGACATTCACATAAATGGATGAGTATTGATAATACTTCATTTATAAGTTCCTAAAGAAGTTAATTCAACATTACAAATAGGATATGGACAAAGGGAGGCTGAAAGTTCCTTTTAGAATTTTATTTCTATAAATTGTATCATATTGATGTGATTTAAAATACGTATTTTTATTGAAGGATGATAACGGATTGAATTGGATTGCGCATAGATAGGGTTTATATGCAACGAAAAAATTTATTTGTAGGGTAATTATTTAAAAAATATTTATGGATTTTTTAAAATTCGTAAAATATCTACAAATATTTAAAAAATAATATTTTATAAATTTAAATTTAAATTAAATTACAAAAATATAAATTAAATTAAATATACAATAAATTTTAATTTAATTTAATAAATATAAATTAAATTTTAATTTTTTACGGGTAATTGATACTCATAGGGATGAATAATATAATATTCGCACCTGATCCGTATATAAATGAATACTAAAATACCAGCTACATACAGATAATAAATACTTGTAAATACCAACTACCTGTCGCAAATTTTATCCGTAAATATGGATACAAATATTTTTGTCATCCTATTCTTATTCATCAAATGTGTTGTATTGATTTTGAAACATTTATCAAATTCTTCTTAAGGGCATGCATTTTGTTATCCCATGGTGGAACTTGTTTAGATATAAGAGAGACTTTCATCCTTCCAACATTCACTAAATAATTGGTCATTCATGTTAAATAATTGGTTTTAAACATTCACTAAACATTTTCAAAGAATGTTTTTGCTTGGGTTGATCCTTGTTTTTGTTTGAAAATGTGTCCTTATATTTTATTTTATTTCAATTAGGTCTTCATTTTTGAAAATGTTATACAATTTGGTCATTTATGTGAGTACATTACTCATGATGTTAACTTTGTGTTACATATTAGTTCATGATTTTTTAAATTATTTATTTTAAAAAAATCCCATGTGTCAAACAAGGGTCTCACCACATGGCATAGTCAATATGATGTGACAATGTCATATGAAAAATCTCAATTTAGTTTATGTATATGTTATTTTGTCTCAATTCAATATTTTTTTAATTAGAATAATTTAATTCATTTCCAAATTGAGACCAGATTTAGCTTTTACATAAATGTTATAATGATATTTTTATTAATATTTATAACGAGATTAAGTTTATTTAAATTTATATTTTACATTGATCTTTATTTAAATTGTGCTTTAAAATTTTAAATATATTTATTTTAAATTTTTCGAAAATTATTTTAAAATTTTATACTTGAATTTATAATATTGTTATCTTTAAACCAACTCTAATATTTGTATGAAAATTATTGATATATAAATATTTGAAAAAAATATAAATGTAATTCAATGTAAAAATAACAATTCAAATACTTGGTTTTAAAATTTTAAATATGTTTATTTTAAATTGTTGTAAAATTGTTTTAAAATTTTACATTCAAATTTATAAAATTATTATTTTTAAATCAACTCTAACATTTGTATAGAAATTATTGATATATAAATATTTGAAACAAAATTTAAACAAAGTCAATGTAAAATATATATTTAGATATAAACATAATCTTATTAAAAATATTAATAAAAATATCAACTAATTTTAATAAAAATATCAACTAATTTTAATAAAAATATCATTATAACATTTTTATAAAAGTTAAATTTAGTTTCAATTTAGAGAGGGATGAAATTGCTCCAGTTTAAAAAAGATTGAGAATGAATTGAGATAAAACAACAAATATATGGATTAAATTGAGATTTTGTACATAACACTTATTTGAACAGTGACACATTACATTATTACTGTCATATCATATTGTTTCTGCCACGTGACAAGATTCCTCATATGACAGGTGACAATTTAAAAAAATGAAAAAAAAAACCTGATACATAACATATATGTTAACGTCTTTAATATTGTATTAACAAAAAATATCAAATTACATCATATTTTCAAAAAATAAAATCCAATTAAGATTAATCAAATTCTAAGAATCTAATTGAGATCGTAAAAAAATAAGACCAAGCAAACATTTAAACCAATATTTTTTTTTCCTACCTTGTGCTACATAAATCCAACTCAAAGTATCTTAATCTTATCGAATCCATGTTTAATTTTCTTTAAAAGCAAAACATAATTGTTCCCAAATTGAAATGAATGCTGAAAAGCCCCAACATATTTACAAGGTATACATACAACAAAGTCCAAAGTCCAAGAATGGAATTTAACCTAACTCAATGAATAGGTGAAAAGATAAATTGCATTGGAATGTTGAAGTGGGCCCTTTGTCCTTAATAGAAACGGCCCATAGAGGGTTGGGGGTGTCAAAATCAATGTTTGTGATTAAATTCCTATTGATAAATATAAAGCATAATTGAATTTATCAATGTGTCTAAAGTTATAGCAACATTGAATAGCCCTTATGAGAGAACGAACACCTAGAATAAACAAGAATATGCAAAATGGAAGAAAGTACAATACCTAATCACGCTCCTTTCACTTTCATCTTAAAGTTCCTACTATTTTTGGTATATTATCACCCTATTTCCTTATGAGTAAAGTACTTTTTGCAAATACCATATTTTACAAACCACCCAATCAAAATTAGTTTTCAAATAATAGTCCTAAACTAAATGTTAACTTTTGTAGAAAAAAAAGGTTTTACAAAAAAGGAAAGGTTTACAAACCATTCCATATATGCAAAAACTTGTGGACAACAATTTACTAATTCTTTTAAATATATGAATAAAACTTCCAAGGAAACTGAACTCAATTAATTTAAAAAATAAGATGGGCAATTTTTAATTTTATTGAAAATACATATCATGTGAAGTTTGCTCAGTTGGCCATGTTTGCAGGTTTCTTCTACCCTAAAACTAGAGGTCTCAATTCTTTGATGAGATTTGCACACATCAATTTTATGGCCCAGAATGAAACCCTAACCCCAAAAAGCTAGAAGATCATGTGACCCACCTATCCACAGAAAAAAAACCCTTCTCATAAATACTTCATCATGTGGATAAAATATATTAATAAATAAAGTTTAAGTTTTTTTGCTTAAAATTAACTTTTTATATTATTTGGTACCAAGTATTGTTCATTCATTTTACTAATAACTATTTTCTTAAAAAAAAGATAGTTAAGTCCTCATGTTAGATAAATGAATAATGTGTGAACAAAAGGGGTTTAAATTGCTAAAATAATGTGTTTTTTTGATATGCATCCATAACTAATTATGAGCACTTTTTAAAAGTTTATTATTATAATAATAAAAAAGAACATTAAAAATAATAATGATAATTAATATTAGTATATATGAGTATTAAGGGGTGGTGGCCAAAAGTGTAGGGTAGGTGAAAGGACATAAGACAGATGTGGATGAGATTTGTGATTGCTTTGGTCTTGACTTGGGAGTGTCATAAAGGCTACGTGTCCCTTAACCCAACCAACAAACCAACAAACAACTTCTCCAAAACCCTAACCCTAATCCAATTGTGGCTCACAATTTTTTCTGCTTTTTATATTATCACCCCTAGCTAACTATATTTCAATTTCAAACTAGCCCTTTCTCTTTCTTAATACTACTACCAAGCACCAATGTCTAGATACTTCTTTCTTAGATTATTTTCTCTAAAGAAAAGATAACTTCACTGATTCTTCCTTTTTGTAATTTTATGGTATTTAAATAAATTCAAAAATGGGAATTTAATTAACCTGATATATTTTTTTTAATTTTAATAGTGAAAGGAGAGAGGAAAAAATATTATTTGATTGGACTATTGAACAACTCAATCTTGAAAGTACAATGTCACAGGAAAGCTATGAGGGGGCATGATGAATAGCAATAACTTGCACTCCAACTAAAATAAATTAGTAAATAAATAAATAAAATAAGAGAGAGAGAAATTGAAATTCAGAAATGAAGTTGGCTTTTACGATAAATAAGGGAAGTGATAAGCTGAGGTGGCAATAAAGCGCAGAGCAGAGGAAGGTACGGTGGGGACCCCACCATGGAATCGCATTCACATATATTCACTCCTTTACATTACATCCTTTGTTTTTAGTTCTTCTAGATATTTCTTCATTGAAATATATTTATATTAATTTGAGTTAAGTTTTGGTACAGTGAAATATATTTTGAATTAATCCATAGTTATCATTGAATGCTTAATTATTTTTTTATCGTCCAGGATATAAGATTTTATTGATTAATATTTTTATTCGAGTAGTTACTTATTGATTTACTATTTTTTTTTCATATTTCACTTAAGTGTTAAATTGTCACTCAGTTGACACTTAAACATTAAATAATCATTATATATTGTTTAAATAGTGATGATCATTCATATCTTTCTTATGAAGTTATTACTACTTAAGTGACGTGAAAATATTCAAACAAGAAAATATATATATATATATATATATATATATATATATATATATATATATATATATATGTGTGTGTGTGTGTGTGTGTGTATAAAT
>Ga0214545_1005679_pt1 | contig 22343 bp, 9 predicted proteins | sample CNSS4metaG_FD_160064 | JGI IMG/M metagenome (GOLD analysis project Ga0214545, IMG submission 160064) | Root nodule microbial communities from cowpea collected in UCLA plant growth center, Los Angeles, California, USA - CNSS4 | ecosystem: Host-associated > Plants > Roots > Nodule | place: USA...
CTAAAAAGTATTTTTTGTTTTTTTTTTTTTATTTTTTATAAAGGCAACAGCAGTATCTAATGACATTGTCATTGAGAATAGTAATTTGTCCTATTCTTGAAACGAGTAGTCCTTTTCCTTTAAACTTCTCTTTAAATAAAAAAAAAAAAGTTAATACAATTTTGCAAAGATAAATTATTTGATTGCGAAACACTTTTAATAAAAGTCTAAGTTGTTAAATATGATTTTGTCGCTTAACTTTGAGTAAATTTTGTAATTAGTCTATTTTAAAATTTTAAACTAATTTAGTTTTTTATTTTTTGAAATACGTAAATTTAATTCTTTTAATCAAATTTGTTAGGTTTATTTGATGTTTTGTACATATTTGAGGATTAAATTTGAGTTGTTTATATTATTTGACATATTTTCGTTTTAATATTAAATCAAATATTATCATGAAACGTACTTAAAATGTCAAATAAATCTCATAAAATTTGATTAAAAAGACTAAATCGACGTATTTCGAAAGATGATGACTAAATTAGTCTAAAGTTTTAAAATAGACTAATTCTAAAATTCACCGAGAGTTAAGAGATCAAAAATATATTTAACCCCTATAAAATTAAACGATTCCAAAAGTAAATTTGCAAGATTGGAAAGAAATGGAAGCTGGAAAAGCTTTAACCATTGTTTAGTTGATAGGTTCTTCTCTAAGAAATTTTGTTCCGTAGTTGAAATAAGAAGCAAGGGAAGGGACCCCTTATATTTTGATGAGGATGGTAGAGATGGGACCCACATGTATGATTGGACAGTGCGTTGGAGCTATTGACCTAAAATTAACGGTTGAGATTGCGTAGTACAGAAGCATGGAGATGAAAGTGTTTTTTGTATTTTACCTTCTCAACAAGCATGTTAGGATATTCATCGATGAGGATGTGACTCTTTCTCTCTGTTGGGTCCTCAGTTTTGCAAGGTTCTTACAAACACACGTACCGACACACCCTATCAAATTATCTAACCATGTTTCTAAATTGTGACACTATGCATCTCATTAAGTACAATCACCATTTCAAACTCATCAACTCTCGGACATGCTTTTCTGTTTCAAATATTCGCCCCTATTTATCATCACTCAGACGTACACTTATTATCTGAACGTTGTTTTAGGTTAAGATCGATGTCAATTTTGTATATATGGATCGGATTCATGTTTTATTGGTGTATATTTAGTGAAAGAAACTTGGAAATTCATGTTATACCGTGTATTGATTAGTCTAACGTTGTCACGAACTGTGTAATCCTACTTTGTTTGAGGTATGGTCAAAGACAAGGCCACAAGTAGTAGGACACAGTTTCATGAACTGAAATTTGTTTTCATTAATTCATTCTTCACACCTAAACTTAAAGTTTAAAACGGGGGTTCAAACGTTGTGTTGCATAATGTAATCATTAGGAGGAGAAGACTAGTTACAAAAACATAATTAAGAATGTTGCAATTAGTGGTCGGTCATGTGGATTGCTTTGGCAGCAGGTTAGATTTGAAGACACACTACACAAAATTAGCGACGACCCCGCATGGTTGTGTTTCCTCCATCACTATCTGATTTGAAAAGCTGATTTGAAGTATCAAGGTCTGGTAAAGTGCACAACCATACACTCTCTTTCTAACAAACAACTTTGCGAGATTTTAAGGCCATTTCATATTGTTAGTAGCTACAAAAATAGCATTTTTTTTTGTTCATTTTATTTGCTGTCAATGAAAAAAACACACACCCTTTGGCCTTGGTGTGTAATTTTTTTTCAAAATCAGTGATTATTTCTCTATTTAGAAGACACAACAAAGAAACAACACATTAAAATCAGTAAATAATCTAAATTTATGATTTTTACGACAAAATCACTTGTGTAGTTTGTCAAAAGTAATCGACTTTTTAGATTGTAGTGGAAGTGATTAGGGTCGGCAATTAATTAATAGTGTGCGAATAATTTATTCTTTGATCTTCTTGGTTCATGACTTTTAATTGCAACTACCATTTCTAACCACTCCAACTTCCTTCAATCATGCATTGTATAAGGCAGGTAGAGCCATGGCTTTGGCTACCATCTTAGGCCATCTTTTGCACCTTTCACATAATTCCTTCTCTTATTCATTTCTTTAACAACCATTTATTTCAATTAAGTTTTCGAACAAAGAGATTGGGATGAGGTGGGGTCCCTTTGCTGTTGAAATTCAAGGATATTCTAAACTACTTTTTAAATAAATACTTTCTTTATGTCATTTTAATATGCTTCCGAATCATCACGATAAAATATCTCTCCTTTTAAACTTCTTTATGACTGCAATTTTTTTTTGCATTTGGGAGACCATTTATTTGGCTATCAGCAAATTTTTACACACTCTTTATATTTTTTACTATTTAACTATCAATTTTTTTTTCACAAATATAAAAGTTAACTTTTTTAACGAGCAAAAGGCTCTTAAAAGTAGACTGTGAACTGTTATAAGTAGTGTAAAAAAAAATACTTTAGTTTGGTAACAGTACTAGGAATTCATATCCAGCAAAGTATGGGTGTTTGTTAATCTTTGCCATCCCCTGCTGCTGCTGAATTGCACCAAGCTCTACGAGATTCTATCACAATATTATACCTCTTCCATGTGAATGATTGAAGGCATGGGCATAGATCTTGGCTAGTTGCCGGACCACAAATGGTAAGAACATATTCATCATCAAGTGAAGAGGCATAATTATTTATGAATAAATAAAATATTTTAAGTTAAGTTTATGTTGGAAGTTCCACACCGACTAGAGATAAGGCCAATTTATAATATGTAAGTGGGTGCAATCCTCATCTTACAAGCCGGTTTTGTGGAGTTGAGTTAGGTTTCAAACCCACTTCTAACATGGTATCAGAGCCAAGTTAGAGTCTATCTTAGCGAACTTTCTTGAATATTTTGTTCCATCCGGTATCGGATTACATTGGATATAAGGTCAATTCACAGTATATAAGTGGGTGCAGTTTAATTGTTCTAATTTTAGACTGTATCATTTTACATCTTTGTAGTGATTTAAAGGAGAAAATAAATATATATTTGAAAACTGAAGAAAGAAAGAAAAAATGACATTAAACTCTGGACATGTAAGCATAACATGCTTTACCAGTGAATCAGTGAGAAAATAAGGCAAAATAGTTGACCATTACATCATCATTCATTCCAAATACGAGTAATAATCATGAAAATAGATGATGTTCAGCTACAACCTGTGTGGTAATCATACTGCATAACTTTGTCATAAAATAAGCGCAACAAATCTTAGAATTATTTTTTATGCATGTAAAAACTGCAAAAATATTCAGCAGTTGGATATGCCAAAACTGATTAGGTTGTTTTTTCTATGGATTTGTTAAGCGTTGACAGGTTCCTGAATGAGACAAATCTGCTACACTAAGTTTATTTATATTTTTATATCTATATAGTTTTTTTTTTGGTAATATTTGTGATATTTTTATATAATTATTAATATATTTAGCAATGTGAATGGATGTAATGATGGTGCATGCATTAGCAAGTTGACTTGTGTGAGGCTGGAAGACCACATTTTGCATCTGTCTTGAAACCACATGGGATGATTGTCAAAACAATATAATCTGATTGGTTCCCACAAGATAGAAAAATAGATAAATGCCTAATAATACCAAGTGCATATCGCACCTGTCATAAATCATGTTCTACTTTGATTGAATGAGAATCTTTTAGTTTTTTTTTTTTTATTTTCGCAAACTAATATTTTATTTTATTTTTTGTCTTTTTCCTATAAGCCCTAATAAAACTCACCTTATATTGTCATCACAATTATAATCACTCTCAAAACTATTTTTGGAACTAATTAATTGATATATATTATTTTTTCGATTTATTTTAAATCAAAACACTTGAACGAGTTTATACATGATTCGTAACAACCCTTATATCGATTTAATGCATAACCCAGAAAGAGTTTTATAATTTGAAATATAATTATTGATATTTAGAGAATAGTAGTAGGCCCAGAAGAAAGAGCCCATGCCACCAGGCCCACCAGAATCCATACCGAGATGATGTTTTGAGATGGGCCCAAAAGGTGCAAATGCAACCAAACAAACAAACCCAAACTAAACCCACTTTGTATTTCGTCTTTATTGACCAAAATCTCACGGCTAGATCCACCAGTACGAATGTGGGCCAATTGCCTCTGGATTTTAATTATCTTCATTTCAAAGTTACTAGTATTTTAGTTCTAAGTGAATTGAATTTCATTTTTATTAAATGAATATCTCGACAGATGGATTGTTATAATTTACTGGAAAAATATTGTGCTAATTTTATAGTTTCATATTAAATAATATTTCAATTCAGGGATTACTACGATTTGCTTGAAAAATAATAAGCTATTTATTTTGTAAATTCATTTAGCATACTTGGTTGTGAAATATTACACAGTGAAATGGGTTGTCAAAATTAGATATTATATTCTAAGCAGTTTAAATTAGTATTTGATATTTATAGTTCAACAGGTTTTTTTTATTTTTTAAGTCTCTATAAGGATTAGAAAAAAATTAAAAAAATAGTAAATTAAGGTTAAAAAAAATAAAATGAAAATGTTATAATATAGAATAAAAAAGGTAAAGTTAGAGAATGTAATTTTCCAATGTTATAATATTCTCATGCACATTTTAATTCAGTCAAAATATTCTCATACAATATTATAAAGTAGTGAAATAAAAATGAATTACATTCTTTTCGTTGTCTTCTCATAAAAGCCTCTTAAGTCCGTACACAGCACATATTCTTAGTGATACATTTCTAAATTAAACCCATGCATATTCTTATTCTTTATTATTGTTGTTATTGTTAGGAAGTGGTGGATATGTGATAAGATAGATTAAGATGATTTTGCCGGATTTTTTTTTCCTATGCACATTTTCTTTATTCCCTATTCAATGTTTAGCTTTTTTTTATCCGTACTTTACAATTTCTTGGTACTTGCCCTCTTGGATTTTGTTCACAAGTTAGAATTTCCGTGAACATGAAATACGATGAACCAAACCAATTAGTAAAATCATGGTAACAACTAACAGCTAAATTTGAAAACGTCAAATCGGCATGCTCTTTTCTTTGATGATGGAGCATTAAGTTGGAGACAAAATAGTGAAACGCCCATTACTCAACTTACTTTAATACCCCATTAGCTGAGGCATGAAAGACACGACTTTGTACGCTAACACAGAACTAGAGCCACAAATGGCTAAAAAAATGCCCATAATGTCACGCCACTGCTGTGTGTTGGTTTGATTGAACAGGAAGATCCATGCACTGCAACCAATCGTCAGAGACTCACATGCTTATCCTACACTCCCCAACAACCATATCTCAAATGTCTTCACAAAATCTTAATACTTCATGGCAGGGCTCAAATCTCAAAGCTTCACCAAGCATGGTTTTTTATTTTTTTGTTTCAGAAAATATGGAAACAATTCATGATCGGATTCAGAAACATCTTTGGTGTCAGATTTTTTGTTAGATCCTTACAAACAGTATGCTTTTTTGGGAATGATTTTGATAAGTGGTAAACAGTAGGACTACATGGCAAGCGACATACTGACAGAATACAACTTGTTTTTTTCTTTCACACAAACACAAAACACCCTGTTGAAGGTATGCTGCAAAATTTACACATCACAGATCCTTCAACAACATCATTAACTCGCGTACATAAAATACAGGTACTCTCACTCCCACAGTCAAATCTTCGGAGGTTTTGTAAGTTTGAACAGAACAATCTTAAAACAAGTTTGTTAAGCATAACATAAGACATAAGACAGACATAATAAACAATACAAGGATTGATGCAGCTTAGTATGAGATTCTATCCACTCAAAAACGCCTTCGGTTCTTGCTTGATTTGTTCACCTCCCATAGCCCAGAGAGGCTTTTAATACCGCAGATAATTTGATGGATAGAGATGAACACTGGCATTTTCTAGCTCCTGCTTTTACTTTTTTCAACAGCCCTGGGAGCTGCAAGTACGCACAAAAACATGTAAATTCAAACAAGTGATATGAATAGACTAAACTTTTAACAGAAGTTGAAAGCAGATTCAAACAATTGCCGCCACAGTAAAATAATTTCAGCTTAGGTTTCTGTGATTATCTTCTGGTTTCTGCCACAATCTTAGTTCACATTTATTATATTATAAAGCATTCTTGCCACCACCACTGCACAATTGAAATAACTACCAGGCAATTTGAAATTTTTGTTTGCCTATTGATTGTTAAACTATTTAACCATGTTATATATGCGTTGAATTGACGAACTCGAGGCTTGTTCCTTCATTGCTTTTCCTTTTCTACGTACTTACACGATTTTCAGACAAGTATGTTCAAAGTTATACTTATGAGATAAGATGGGTTCGATAAAACATACCTAAACCAATGGCATCAGAACTCTTCATGATCCTCAGCCTCTTGCATGTTTCAATAAACATCCTGCAAAGAGTTGATACATTGTTTTTGAAATTTGTTAAGGGAAACAAACATTATGCAAGTTCATTTCATGAAAGATTAAATTAGGTACGCAAAAAGCTTTACCTAAATATATCAAAGTGGTTTTCATCGATGGAAAAGTATACATTATTATTATCAGGAGACGAAGAGATACCACATTATTGTAATAACCACAACATTTCACTTGCAGAAAAAGTTTTTAAATGTTCATATACCCATCGCAGCATTACACCATATAATTCATAGATAGAGTAAGATTTTGCCAATTGCCATTAAACCAAAATTTGATATAAATAAATATAGCTAGTCTAGCTGCCGAAAAAAATAGAGTATGTATTGTTCTTTAAGAGAAAACCTAAATTACATATGGTTTTACAATCAAAATAGTTAAGAAAATCAATCTTACTCCTACAAGTTGCTATTGCTACAAAATACCACTACCTCAACAAAAGTAAATCATGATCTCATAAAATTGCATAGTTCTATTACTATGCTCAAAAAATAAAAGTTGACAATCGCTGGAAAAATATTATCAAGACTGAAATTTATTTATCCAGTACTAATAATTTAATTTCAAATTAGTCATTAACTCATTATGCATTCAGAAAATTCCTTTGGAAATTCATAGACAGATAATAGCACAGCAAGGACACTTACTCAGCATGTAAGAATATGGAGGTTCATATGGCATGGACTAACAATAAATCGGTTAGTTTCCCAACAAATCTCACATGGATAAACTTTTATGCCATCTTAGAACTGTGCTGGATTATATATTATAAATTAGTCTTATCTCGAACAAGAATCCTATATTTCCATAGAAATGGAAGTTGTTTCTTAGTATAGTTTCCTAGTTTCACCTTTCTTTAAAATGTTTTTACTTTGAAATAAAACAAATTTAAAAATATTCCAGGGAGTGATAAGTATTTATCAACAATATTTGGATGGGACTATCACTCCCGGGAATCCACGATGTCCCCTACAAAACAGGAAATGCATTCCACAGATCCACACCCAGAGGTTGTAACTAGTAGCTCATTTCATAAGTTAGTTGAAGTTTCATATGAAAATTAGCTACAAGTTACTCAAATCTGTTTCGTGAACAAACCTTTCACGCAAATATTTTTTCTACAATTTATCAAAGTTCCTTTCCAGAAAACAGAGATACGAAACATGGATAGAAGAACTAAAAAGTGATATGCAGATATGATAAATTTAAAAATTATACAACACGATGCAGCTAAGATTCACCATAAAGGTAATATAATAATCATTAAATCAGAAATCCTAAACTAATATGAAGATAAAAATATATAGACACAGTAAAATACTATATTAATCTAACTATGCAATCAATTTGAAGTTTTAGTGCTTCCTAGCTTCTTTCACAAGACAAGCTAAGAGGAATCAAAACTATATCATGAGAAAACACATTTGAAGAATATAAAGTTGATGTCACTGAGGAATTTATTCTTTTGGAGAAAAGGCAGTGGAAAAGTAAGTACATATGAGTTAAACTTACTCCCAGGGAACATCACCCACGAGCATCCAATCGCCATCTTTGTCCTCATATGTAAGAACATATTCTGATCCATGAAGAAGGTCCTTCAGCTTGGTTTCATTCAGCATTTCCCTGCCCAGAATTCCATGAGATCCACACTGACCTGTAATCATACCAAAACAAGCAGTAACTGGATCCAAGCAGACTGTCCATGTAAATAATTGAAAAAGGTCAAGTTTTAAGGTCAATTTTTTCTTCCTCACAAAACTATTTTTTTCTTACTTATGGTAAAACAGCTGAACATCTTCTCAAGAGCAGAAGATAATTCTGGATATGCAGAGTAGTTATTCAAGTCCACTTTCCTTAAATAGGGAGCACCATCCATACTGACTTTGACGAACAGTGCACCAACCCCCACTTTTCCATCAACTTCTTCATTGTTCTTTGAATTAGTTGCCAATGAATTCTTCCTAAATGATCTTATAGGGGGCCACCCCACAACCTGAGCCCTGAAACACAAGCATGACATGGTTAGAACCAACTTCCCAAACTTAATGTGATCGGTTATAGTTTTCCACTTACTTGGTAGCTGGTGCACTGTTATTGTTATTTGCAGAACAATCAATACTTGGTCTAGTTTCATTGACAGAATGAGGCTCCTTTGCTATTGCTGCTTCTTTCATTTTGTTTTGCTGAGTCCCAGCCTTCTCAAGTGTAGAACAAGGATTTAATCCCAAGTTAGAACCGGGCCTCGGAGATAGTATAGGATTGTTCTCCGAATCAACTAGGAACTTCCCCTGCATGATAGATTAGGGTAAGACAAAAAACTTAAAAAGTACATAACATATCCTTCGAGTGAATTGGTGTTTACCTCTGAGAAGCCATTCATGGCATCTGAAAACCCTCTCTTGTTTCCCAAAATAGCAGTCTTGGTTGAAGAATGGTGATCATCAGTGAGAGGACGCAAAGGAAACAAGGGTTTTTCATCAAATTGAGTTGAGCTTCTTAAGCAAAAATCGGAATCTCTTTCAGGGGATTGTGATCCCGGAAGCCCAAGCCTGAGCTCTGTGGCTTTCAGGTTCAGGTTACTTTTAGTCTCTTCTGAGAAGGACGGAACTGAACTGTCCACAGAAGAACAATCAGATAAACCCATGTAGTTGCGTTCTTTCAATTCTAAGGTCTTCAGGCACACACTTTCCATGGTGGTTGATGAGGAAACCAACAAAGTGACATTGCTTTTACCCTCCTCCTCCCCTATTCCCAGCAATGGTGGAGACATCACACTTTAACCCAAAGCACCCAATTTTTGTATGCCCTATCAAGCAATCACACCATTTCACATTTTTCATAAAGCAAACTCAGTAATCTCAACTATCTAACTTTACATGCCACAACCTTCAAGATCGGCAAGCATACAAACAGGAAACATAAAAGCTACACTGAAAAACCCTAACAAACAATTCATCTCAGAACTTCTACAATGTATTGAATTCAAGTATACCTATCTTTTCAAAAATTCTTTGATTTATCCCCAAAATGCAAGAAATTATTAACAATCATCAAACTATATATCTTGTTTAAAGTTTAAAAATGCAAATTCCAAATTTGACATTTCGGATTTGAGTCTTGGGTGTTAGAAGAAACACACAAAATAACAATAATAATTACATAAACAACAAAAATATTAGAAAATATAGCAAACAGGTAATTATTACTTTTTCTGGTGGAAAAAGGTTAAAAAGTTCTAAAAAATAACCCAAAAGGATAAATCTTGAGAACAAAAAAATAAAAATGGAGAAATTAAGGGCTGAGGGAGAATTCTGAATTTATGAACCATACTCTTCACTCAATTGTTTAACATCATCTTCTATAAGCAAACTTCAGAAAAAGAGAAGAAGAAAAAAAGATCAGTCCTTTACGCGCAGACCATGAAGAGATATAAATGGGGGAAAGATCACAAACTATTCAGTAAATAAAAATAAAAAAAAATAAAAAACTCCCTAAAAAAAGAAGAGAAAGAAAGAAAAGATCATACTTGTCTGAATGCCCTGAAAGGAATTTGTTAAAGTGTTTACAAAGATTGAAAACTATCTTCAGCCATTAATAATGGGAAAGACAAAGACGCATGGCAAAGTAAGAGGCATGAAAGCAAAAAGGGTAAAAACAAAGACACACAGACAGAGGGGTTGGTTGCAGAAAGGTTCCAGAAATTCAGGGTCCAATTGCTTAGTTCAACCAACATAAGAAAACAAAACGTGGAAGCAAAGCACACAAGCTGCAATATTAAAACATTTTACCTGAAAAAAACAGAAGATCAGAAAGGATGAAGAGGAAGAAGAAGACGAAGAAGAAGAAGAAGAGTGATTGAAACTTTGAGATGAAGAGAAGATAGAGAGAGAGAGAGAGAGAAAAAAAAACTAAGGACCCTCCATTGGGCATAAAGTAACTAAAGCTTTTGCTGTCTGATGTGAAACTCCATGCATTAAAATATATGATTTTAATAAAAAGGAAAGCCTCCTGTAAAAAAAACTGCGCTTTGTGTAATTTCCAATTTTCCTCGTATGTCCAAGACAAAGTTTGTTTGCACTATCACTTCATTTTATTTTAATTTTAATTTTAATTTATTTATATTTGAGTAAGGTACTGTCACCTTTTTAATAATATTCCGCCGAACATATACTATGGAACACACCTTGAGTCCTGGATGGCCCTGCTTTTCTGATGATTGAGAGTGCACCCCTGATTTATTCTTCTTGCATCAATTCATCTCTTGAAACTAAGAGCTACATGCCAAAACTTTATTTTAAGACCCCGTTTACTATTTTTCTGTTCTAAATTTTCCAGAATTCTCAACAATTCCTGTATGCTTCCAAAATTATCAAATACAAACTTTATGAAACAGAAAGAAAATACCGTGTATCATATCATTCTGTTGCAAAATTTTTGTTTTCATTTTGTTCAAGTGGGTATTGTGATGAGATTTTCAAGATAAAAACATCGAAATATGAATATAATTTATTTTTTGTTTAATTATTCGTTTAATTATTGTTTTTATTTAAAAGTGTTAAATTGATTGTCTCGTCGTTTTTAGTTTTTCGTTTTTTTACAATTTTTTTCTATTAAATTTCTTTAAAATGATTAATGATTTTTCACTAAATTTAATATTAGAATTGTGTTAATTACACCATCAAAACAAATCATTTTTATCAAGAACTTTAATTTTGATAAAAAATAATTTATCTTTTTAAAAAAAAATAACAAACGAACTAAATTGTTTCATTTTTTTAAAAAAATGTGACCATACGGAGATTACAAAAATATGGATGATTAACTTAATATTTTTGAATAAAAATAATGACTCAAAAAGTAATTAATCTTTTATTTTTATTTCATATAGGACTTAATTCAAAAATTCATTTATAAAATAGAGTTAATTATATATATATTTTTTTTAACTTTTAGTAAAAATTGAAATTATACTATTTTTTAAACTTTGGAGTAATTTAGATCTTCATCTCTAAAAATGTGCAGATTTAATTCTTTTTATCAAAATTTTTTTAAATTTATTTGACGTTCTAAATACGTTATTACTATCATAAAATATGTTCAAAATATCAAATAAATTTAATAAAATTTAATTAAAAGAATTAAATCTATGTACCTCTGAGAGGTTACATTTATCCAAAATTTCAAATAAAAACTAGTTTTAATTTTCACCGAAATTTAAAAAATCAAAACATATATAGCCCTCGACAATATGAAATAAAAGTATATATAAACTTAAGTTTAACTTTAGAAAACAAGACATAAGTTAAATTATTTTGTAGGAGACAAGCACTTGAAATTTGGAATTATATTTAATTTTTGTTCCGTAAAAATAAGATAAATAAGTTGAAGGAATGAAATAAGGGAAAATAAAATAAAAACTAAGGAGATTTAATTAATTGATATAAAAATAATATTTGGAATGCTTGTATAGGAACAAACTCCACTCATTTACTAAACAAAGGTGACAAGATTCTCCCATTTCATTGATCCACCTCTACAATATGCCAAGTTAATGCAATTACCATAAATGCCCACACAAAGCCACAGGCATGACAACTATATGGATCCCACTCATTACTCTCTCTCATGCATGTTGTGGGTCACAGTTGTAAGGTTCTTAGGTGGACACAAAAGGGTAAATAAGGAAACAACATTAAAGTATTTTAATTGTACATTCTTTATGGTTCAAACTGTTTCCCTCTTCAGAGTGCTCTAGGAGTACAGCAAACCTGAGAACGAACCACTAGGCCACCACATTAAATTTTTCAATGCATTGTGGTCCAACAACACTATTTTATCCAAAATAAGAAACATAAATACAACACCAAAGTTTATCAACCTACTTCATTACAATTTTGTAGGGTTCTATTCAGTCAAAAATGGTTTATTGTATACAAAAAACAAAAATGATAACAATGTAGTTTTCACAACACAACTACACCTTTTATTGTCTCAGTAGTTTATTTTTTTGGAGTAGTGAAATCCTTTACAAGATTAACTTGTAATTTTTTTTTAATATTTTAATAAAATAAATACTTCTAATATATTATATAACACCTTTTAAATATATTCTCAATTATTTATGGAAAATAATAAAAAAGTCAATCTTAATGTTATTTATCAATCTTGTCTATAGTTTTATAATTTTTAGTAAAATATAAAAAACATTATCTTAGTACATCTTGAACTAACTTGCTCGCACAAGGAATTGTTCTTGCTATTTCACTATTAATTGTATGTTAAATGTAATCATGTTGTTCCCAGAAAAAAAAAAAGATGAAAGATTAAGAACGGATAAAAATGTTTGATTGTATTTTTAATAAAATAAAATAAGATGAGTGAGTTACTTAAATATAAAGTGACATAAATGAACTTGCTTTTAATTCATTTAGAAATCTATAATGGATTGGTTAGGCCACATCATTTAAAGCACTAAAATTTTTTTTTTTCCTTTAATTGTGTGAATCTAGTATCAATAATAAAACTATGAACAAAAATATAATCTTAATTAAATCAATAGTATATGGAACAAGTGGTTAAGGATGTGCAGGAACTAACACTCCCTATGAGTGTAAGTTTGAATTATTCTAAGTTGGTGAATAACCTTCTAATGGTATTGGCATCATGTCCACAGAAATGAGAGTATTTTTATTATACTACTTTTTTTCTAAATTATTTTTCTCAATTTTTACAAAAAAGGAAAAAAAAACATTTCATAAATTTTAACTTTCACTACTTGTTATAACCGATACAAAATAAAGTTTTATTTTTGTTTTCAAAAAGTATTGCTTTGAAAAAACTTTTAATTAAGAGATTGAAATTTCTTATAAGTATGATATTAAGAGGAAAAACTATTAAAATTCATGAAAGCATAAATTGGTGTGGAAGAAAAGTGAAATTGTGTTGGAGTGTGAGAGTTGAAAGGTGTAGAGAGAGAGAGAGAGAAAAAAAAAAGATTAAAAATAGAAAGAGTGTGTTTGGAGACAGAAAAAAAGAGTATAAAGTGAAATGATGTTTTGGGAGACAAGAAAGCGGCTTTTAATTTTGGATTGCCGGGTTCAGAGTGTGACATATAACCTCTTCTCTTCACAATTTCTCTGTCACGCTCTCATTTCTGCGACTCTTTATCACTCTCCAACCACAATCTTCCAACACTTCATTCTCCATATCCAACCTAACAAAAATATAAATCTAACTATTCTGCTCAATAAAATTATATCAAATAAATGTTTTAACTAAAATATTTTCATTATCTATTTATTAATAATAGATCATACATAAATATTACGGTATCTAATATGTACACCCTACTTATCCATAGTTATTGGATTTTAGATAGAAAATGAGTTACTGATAATAAACTATAAGAAAAATATAAACAATGGAATTGTTTAGAATTTTACTATAGATCTTTTTGTTTACGTCTACTTTTAAACTTTTAATGTAACTTATGTAAATTTACGTTTTAAAAACTAACTTGTTTGTGTATAAATTTTATTAGATTATACTTTAGGATCGAATATTATTTGAATTTACATTTTAAATTATTTTATTTTACTTTTTTAAAACTATTTATAATATCATATGTAGTATAAGATATTTGTCAGTGATTATTACTATGAGTAAACAAATAAAATATTTTAAACGAGAAAAATACTAAAAATATAAATTCATCCATTCTCTTCCGTCATCCAACACCTTACATTCTTTAACATTTTGTCTTAAAATATTTTCATACCACAAATATAAATGTGTCTTTATCAAGTATTGACTTATTCATACTATACTGATCATTGAATCTAGTGTCAAATATATTTGCGATTTTTAAACTTACATACAAAATTATAATTTACGTCGATATTTTGTTCCAAATTTTAGTATGATTATTCTAATTTAGTGACATTATAAATTTATATTTTAAAATTTGGGACAACGATAATATTTATTTATTTAAAGTTTGATGATCGATATGTATTAAAGTTACACTATAGATTTTCGTCTTTGATGATGTTGGTATTTTTATATTAAAGTTTATAATTAAAAATATAATTAATATGAGAATCTATAGAATAATAAATTTAAATTAAATTAAATTTGATATAATTATAATTAAGCTACACACCAAAATACTCATACACCACCCGTTCTTTTTTAAGAGATCACATTTTTTTTTATAAAAAATAGTATAGTTAGAACAAGTAAAGTTGTTGTAGACTATAAACCTTTGTATCCAAATATTTATGACAATTACATATTTTAAATTCAAATTCAATATTATTAATTGAATTAAAATGAGTTATGCTCAATTGCAATTTCCTAGTATCTAGTTGAAATATTACTAATCTATTATTTTGAAGTGCAATATAACTGAAGAGATGAGATTTAAAAAATACTTAACAAATATTAAAACAAAAAAAAAACATTTCGAAATAAGTACAGTAATGATAAGTAAGTGTTACAAGGTTTCTGTGATGAATATTTAGGGATAAAAGCATGCGTATCGTGTAGAGAGTGTTTGATGATTAAGAGAAATAATGATTAAGAAGAGTAACATTTGCACGCTCTGCTGTTAAATAAAACCATGCATACACCATCATGTTGAATGTTGGAGGGGTGCTGCATTCTAATTATGATATTTGTTGAACACCGTTGGATCCTAAACATTCTCAATCATACCATTCACGCCATTCTCAAACTCTTTCATTACGTTTTAACCACATCATTTTACTTCCAGAACAGTCACTAAAAGTCTGTCACTGCCTTTTTTTATAACTATTCTTTCAATACAAACAAATCAACTATTAATAATACATATCTCATTAATTAATCTATAAATCATATTGGTAATTTACTTAATTTTTTTTAAATTGGATAAAATTAACTTGATTATACACGTATATCAACAATTTAATGAAGCATTTAAGATTAATTAAACTTACCTATATCACTAATAAAATATTTCACACATGGTATTTAAACACACAAAAATCATAATCCTTAGATGTAGTATTATTTTCCTCCTCGTGTTTATTTACATAAGGTATAATAAATAACGTTCTTGTATTCAAAATTTAATTCGACATAAGGACTTTGGTTTTCTAAATACTTAAGAAAGATGGGCTTCAATAGTATTTAATCAGTTGACCTAATAGCAATTACATCTGATACCATACTTTTATGCTAGTTTCTTCCCACACCTCCATAAGTTTCTTCATGCACCTTTATATAATATTTTTTTTCCATTTTATCCTCTTTAAATCGTGCAATTAAAAAAAATTCTGAATTACATAATTTAAAAATTATTAGTGATTTTCGAATTACATAATCTAAAATTTAAAATTGATTTTGAAAGTCATTGACTTCGAATTGTATTGTTTAATTTTTTGATTTTGAAATTATTCAATTTAAAGTCTTTTCTTAAAAATAATAATAATCAGATTATATAATCTGGAAAGGAGAAATTGGAAAATGAAAGTGCAATGGAAAGTTATGGAGGTGGAGAAAGAAATTGCCTACTTCTAATTCACGTCCTTTGACAAATTCATACTACCTCAATCTTGGGCTTTCTTATTGGGCTAATGTTGTCGTCTCGAAGACCCGTGCCCAATAATCGCACTATTTTAATTGAATAAAAATAGTTAGACATCCGCGCAATAAAACAAAAACAAAAGAGATTTTTGTAAGCCATCATTCATTTAAGTAAATTAGAACGAGTTTAAAAAAAGCAACTAATCGTTTATCCTTAGCAAGTTAGACAAACTTTACAATTTTTTTTTGTCTACATTTAAAAGTTACCAATTTTAATTTTTACACATACTATTTTAATTTCTTAGTCTATATACATTTTATTTAAGTCCCGGTCATCTAAATTTGTAGAAACTAAAATAAATTAGAGTAACATGTATAAAAATAAAATAAAAAAGTTATTGAAATTAAAACATGAAACTTCTAATTTATTGAACGAGTTTCTCTATAAAGTTCTTTTAGAAATAAAAATATAGTAATAAAATGAACTTAAAACTAATATTAGCTTATTATAAATTAAAATAAAATTATAAAGCAACTTCTATTAATTAATTTACGTATAAATTAATCTAAATTTATAGAGAAAATAATTTTATCTTATTTTTCTTAATTTTCACCTATAAAAAGAGTTTAACAAAAAAAAAAAACATTCTTATCGATCCACTCGTTTTCTCATCCTAGTATAAAGACCGTGAAATTAAAGAAAATTAAAAAGAAAATTTGTAGTGTATTTAATTATTGTGATTAAAAAATAATACTAATCGATTAATATTGTGAATTATCAAACTATCTTTAATTTACTTTAAAAATATAAATATGAATTAAAATGAAAAAAATATTAATTTCATATTAATATTAACCTTCATTCTAATAAAAGTATGACAATTATTTCCCATCATTAATGGATTTTTATACTAAAGTTATAATTTTTTTATTATTGTAGTAGTTAATATTTATTATATTAAAATGATTATTTATCCTTTTATTAATATAGATTGTTAAGTTGGTGTGCTTGTTTAGATGAAAACATATTACCACCCATAAGTAGTAAGTAATTTCTACCATATTTGCTCTCTAGATAGAATCCATAATTAAAACAAAATCTGTATGCAAATATTTATTTAACAAACATATCCAAAAAGCATGCGCATAGATTGTGACTTTGAAGGAAAGTCACCACGACTTTACCTTGTTAGATCAATTTTCCTCGTTCCTATCAAAAGTCCGTCACCTAATTAAATTGATGTTCACCATACAACTCATTGTTGTTCATTCATATAAACCATCTCTGGCTTGTACTCTATTATTTGCAACATCTTGCTACCAACTTGTAAATTTTGCAGAACATAAAATTTCATGCTGCAGTGCATACCATTACCATCCAAAAGGAAAGTTATATACAGATGGAGATGATCATGCACAGCTTTAATTTCCCAATCATTACTTCAACTCCGCGAGCTTCTCTTAATCATCTCGCTCAACTCAACACAAAGCTATCCACAGATGTTTGAGTTTGTAGAGCCGAAATTTCTTGCAGGATCCTGAGATGAGTTTTCTGGTTGCAACTTGGTGTCTACAGTTTTTTATGTTGTTCGTCAACAAAAATCATTTGGTGCTGTCTTGTGCACATGGATTGTGATCCTTTCATTTGTTGGAGGCTGACATGGGCATGCTAAAGCTATGAACTTTGGAACCTCATCTCCTGGCATCAGCACTGGCAAGCTCTCACCACAGTTCTGCTTCATCATCTGAACACCATCAAACAAATATCATCAGTTATTTCCTCAAAGGTCACAAAAAAAGTGTCGTTAGTTCCTAAAAAGGAAAAAAAAAACATGTTTTGTTTTGTAAAAACAGTGATAAATTGGAACTAGAAAGCAATGTTTACCAAGACAGGAAAGCCTGGTTTGTGAGGAGGGGTTATGTCTGTGAGTGGGTGTGTGTGATGAGGGTGAGTGCTGATATTCCCAGAAGAAAATGGAAACAAAGGTCTAAGCTTTTCCCAGTGCAAGCAGCAGCAGAAGAAGCTGCAGAAGAAGAACAAGACGGCAATGAGAAGAGCTAAGCCCAGAGGAAAGGCAATGGATACTCCACCTGATGTGTCGTCAATCTCCATTTTTGTTCTCTGCTAGCATTTCACCTGAACGGTGGTGGATGAATGAACGAAGTCACAGAAAACATGAGTTTTTATAAGAAAGAGAGTGTTAAGGGTTTGATTGGATCGTTGACAAAGGGTGCACTTAGTGGTTAGTGGGGTGTGACATGATTTTTAGTGATAGATGTTTGATGTGACTTTAGAAACAGAGTTGGTGGAGGTACATTTTCCGTTTAGTACGGAAACAATATGTCACTTTTTTTTTTTACACTGTATAATTGTAATGTTTTTAATATTACTGGTTACTTATTAGTCTGTATATTGGATTGGAATATTACAAAAAGGAGTTTAATCACTCTATATAGCAAAAGTAATAAACTTATTATATGTAACAATTTCTCACCCTGTTACTAAGGAATATGAAATTGGATTATGGTTGTTCGTGATAGCATAATATAGTGTGGGCACGGTAAAATTAAGCATTCTTCTATATAAATACAAATTGTTAAACTTTTATTAACTCGCTAAACTTGCATTAAATGGTTAGACATGTTGAGTCTTGTTGTGTAAAAGTGTAATAGAAAATCATCTCTAACATATTCCAAACATTTTGGAAACGATTCTCTCATAAATTCAAAATGACCTATATTTGAGTCTTCAGAAAAAAGAAAAATATTTGCTTTTAAAGTCAAGTTGAATGTATGAATGCGCAACATTCAATGTGTAGAGAATTTATTAGGCACTAAACTATGTGATGTATATAAATAGGAAATTAAATAATTTTAAATGTTTTATTAGCCTATGATGGTAATAGAGAGTTTCTATTAACGTATGTCCTAAACCGTTAAAATCCAACGCATTATGAATGGAAATCCATAGTTTTATGGCATTGGGAGTGGCACCCTAAATCTTGTGGTGTGTTGGTAGTTTATTATTAGTGTGTGGATGGAATTAGGAAATGGCATTAAGAGTTGAAAATATAATATGCAACCACAAAATCCCTATTATTCGTTAATTAATGCTGCTTTTCCATAAAGTTGTCCACTATGTATTATTATTATTACTAATATTATTTACGGTCCATTGAAAAGAAGCGAGTCCACTCTGAACGGTATATAATAATGTATGTCGACCTACCCAACCAAACCCAACCTTTGTGAGTGCTACATCAGTGTTAAGCACGGCTGCTTATAAAGCCATTTTTTTCATATAACAGTAACCCCACAACTCAATAACATATTCTCCATTTTTTAAATCAGATCCTTAATTACGATATTATTTAAGATAATAATATTTTAATAATTCAATTTTGACAATTTTTTTTTATCATATGGTAACACTTTTTACGGTGATTTTGAAATATAGAAAAAAGATAAAATGATAAAAATAAAAAATCACTTAAAAGATCTCACCTCACTTTTTAAGAGAAAGCGTTAAAAAGTAATTTTCTTATTACTTAACTAAAACTTTTATATAACTTTTGTTTTGCAAATTCAATTTGTTTCTATCACAGACTCAATAGTTTTACATTGTCTAGAAGTTGAGGTTTAAAACGATTTAAATATTTCTTTCTCCTTTCATTTTCTGAACCTTTTTTATGACAAAATTGTAACAAAAGGCTCCAAAACGAATAATACCTAAAATATATATTATAGACTACTAATCTCACATCTAGGGATAGCAAAAATACCCGCGCCCGCAGATATCCGCGGCGGGTAACAGGTAACGGGTATTTTAATACCCGCTTATAAACAGGGCGGGTACGAGTATCATATTATCCGTACCCGCATGTACCCGTTACCCGCAAAAAATTAAAATTAAAATTAAATTTATATTTTATTAAGTTAAATTTAATTAAAATAAAAATTAACGATATATTTTATTATGTCAAATTTAATTATAATTAAAATTTAATTTAATTTATATTTTATTTTTATAATTTTATATTAAAAAGTTTATAAAATATATATTTTTGTAAATATTTGCGGGTATTGGGTATCCACGGGTACTCGCGGATTTTAAAAATATTCGCGAATATTTTTTAAACGGATACCCGATAGGTAAACGAACGAGTAACGGACAGACTTTTTTTTTTTGACGGATCGAGTTCTACTTCTTTCTCCGTCCGAGGTAACTTTTAAAACAAAAAACGTGACAATTTAATTGTTAATTGTTGTTATTTACTATAAATTGATATATTTGTTTCAGATTATTATAATGTATTTACTTTACTTTAATTTGTCTTGATTATTGATTATATATTATACTGTGATAAATATTTTCAATATTTATACATTTCAATGTAAGTGTGTATCTTGGTATATTTATTTAGTCTTTAAAGCAAGAAAAAATTATAAGGTGGATGAGAACTGAGTCTATTATTATATACTAAACATTACCTAATCAAGCTGAAACAATCATAATCTGACTAATTTATATATTTGATGACTAATTTTATATATTGTATTTGTTTTAAAATGAAAATTTGTTTTTTGTCTATATCAATAATTTATTTTATTATAATTCGATATCTAATGTCACCTTAAACATATAGTCTAACAGATTAAAATTAGTTCTACACATTTAAAATATAACTCACAATTTGTAATAATTTAATTTAATTGGATTGATAATATATACTCCAAAAAAAGTGAAATTGAATTCTGCATCATCCGTGTAAGAGAGGTGATAGTATTAGGTCTCAGTCCCTGTCGCTAAAATTGGAAGTCCTAGGTGGAGAGCACTATAATCTTTAACCTAACTTATATCAAAAGCAAACTGGCCAAGTGGAATAATTCAAAATACTCAAATTTTAGATCATAAGATGTAATCATTGTTAACTAAAAATTAATTAAAATTAATGTTTGAAAATTTAGTATGTACGTATTTTTTATTATATATTTTTTATCTCTAACGTCCTAAAAAGTATAAATATATTTTTTCAATTAATTTAATTTTTAATCTTTATAAAAGTAGTAAAAATTGATTTTGATTTCTGTAAAAAAGTTATTTGTTTTTAATATCTCTAAAATTATTAAAAATTAATATGTTTAGCACTATTAGTTAATATATTTACCATATGATATTGTCATTTAACAGGTTTAGCATTTCCAACAAATTTGTCTCTATTTATACTAAAATGAATATTAATAACTGAAAATAGTAATTTAAAATTTTCGAAGAATGAAAATAATTGGTTTTTTTTATAAAAAAGTAAAATCAGATTTTTTAGAGATAGACATTTATCCAATATATACGCATTTTGAAAATAACAAACACGTGTAACAATATATAACATAAAACAGTATAGATCACAATCATGTAGTGGAATAAATTAGTGACAACCACAACAAAAAATAATGCCTGAAAAATTTGTGTTTAATTATTTTTTTTGTAATTAAGTAAAATTATAACAGTTTCATCGTTGACGAGCTGGTAAAAATAATATTATAATAATCATAATTATATCATAAAATATAATACTAAAAAATTTAATATGACAAAAATAAAAGTATAATATGTGGCGAGAACAATAACCCAAAAAACAATAAGGTAGCATATTATAACAATAATCTCGAGTAAGATAAAGAAAAAATATAATTTAACAAAGTTTTTTTAACAAATTTTGACAAACTATTAATTTAGGTAAAAAATATTACTTTATTATTTTATTTTGGTTAAAAAATATAAAATTAATCTATTTTAATTTTAATTATAGAAACTTTGTCAAGTTCAATTTTTTTTTATCAAAACATAATTTTCCTGAGACAAAAATATTACAAAATGATTTTAAAATTATTGAACCAAAAGTGTATAGCGGAATACATTTCTTTGTTACGTTTGTTTGACAGATATGTTAGTTTAATTAACCAATTTACTATATATATTTAAGACAATGTTAATGCAGATAAATTACTGAAACATTTGATTTAATTGATATATGTCTAAAATTGAGGTTATTTTTATCTTTTCTTATTCGATCCTTGTTCTTTGTTCTTCTTCATACCAAGTTAAATTTTTTTATTTTTTTTATTTCCTGTTGTTGTTGTTTAAGGTTAGCAGAACTTTTTATTTCACGAAGGTTATTTTTGGTTGTTGTTTTTTTTTTTTTTTTTTGTTTTTGTTTTTTTTTTTTTTTTTTTTTTTTTTTTT
>Ga0214545_1005682_pt1 | contig 22335 bp, 11 predicted proteins | sample CNSS4metaG_FD_160064 | JGI IMG/M metagenome (GOLD analysis project Ga0214545, IMG submission 160064) | Root nodule microbial communities from cowpea collected in UCLA plant growth center, Los Angeles, California, USA - CNSS4 | ecosystem: Host-associated > Plants > Roots > Nodule | place: USA...
TGAGTTTTATTATGTTTTGCATTGTGATAATTGTGATTTGTGAATATAAATTTTATTTATTCTAAATAGGTAAGAGGTGATAAATTTATATTAGAAAGATTATGATAAAAAGTAAAAAAATTGATTCATTTTTTTCAAAGAGGAAGGTTTGTGATGAAGATGAAAAAAAATGTATTTACGTTAACTAAGCTTGAGAAATTTAATAAGAACCAAGAATTTAAGACAATATAAAACAAATCTCTAAAGTTATCAGAGTTACATATAATTAATTTAACAATTCAATAGAACGTGATCTGGAAAAAACGACATCAAATTTGACAATACCACCAAATCAAATTGATCAGATACGAATGCTTGATCTAAAATTGTATTTATGAATTGGTATCATGATATAATAGCGAATGATAGTAATATTTTTTCGAATTCTACTATTATATGTGTTTGTTATAAGAAGAGGAAATGAAGAGAAAAAAATGAATAGTTTTTCTTCTAAAAAAAATTATATATAACAAATCTAATTTGGCCCTCCTACAATTTTAGTCCAAGTTCCGCCACTGTATGCACGAATTACATTGGAGAATATATTCATTTATATTATGCGTTTATAACTCATGTATGTCCATCATTCTTAAAGCTAAAATGGGTTGGAATTCGCGAACTAACTCGCTCATCACGGGTTCAAGCCGAGTTGGGTTGAAATTTTTTTATAAATTTCAATACATGTTGATTTTTGACCTGGCTCATCTAGAACCTGGCTCATCCGGGTTGAACCCGTGGTAAAACGGGTTGGCTCATCAACCCCCAAATAAAAGGGTCACACAAGTGTTTTTTATTTTTTTATTAATTTGGGCTTTACATTTGGGTCATGTTAGGTTATTTTTTTATCCAATACATAAATAATTTGTATTTTTTTTATTTTGGTTTGTATTTGGATTATATTAGTTTATTTATTTATATTTTAATTAGAATTATAATTTAGTTTTGACTGAAAAAAAATAAAAAAAAATTATATTGTTTTTAATTAAGTGAACCCGTGAGTCAACCTCTTTAACCAGCCAACTTGTGGTGGACCGGATCGGATCGGATAGAATCGGATTACACATTTTGACAGCTCTAATTCTTATATATATATATATATATATATATATATATGTATTTTATTGCCCATGCATACACTTGTCATTTTAAATTGATATATAACATAAAAGTTTAATTTTAAATTTTAAACATATAACAATATTCTTATACTATATATTATTAATCAAAATTTTAACTTCAAATTCATGTTACTCTAATTTTTTTTAATGGATTTACATGATATCTTGCATTTGATTCCCATGTACATGTTACTTTTATTTAAAATACTTTTGCTCATTTGGCCAATTTTTTTCAATATTTCATTGACAAATTTAACCTAAACTTCTTATTGTATTTACTATTATTTATCATATTTTTAAGTATATATAAATTGACATAAAATGGTGGAAATTTTCATCATTTTTCAGTTTGTTTTTAATTTAAAAGAAAATTAATTAGCATAAAATTTTATGAAATTATTTACTTTCTAATAATTGAAGAGAAGATTCTCTAATTATTTTATTTTATCTACAGACTATAGTTTGTTTACTTTAACTGAACTATATTATTTTATATAAATGTTTGGCTTTTATTGATTATGTAATAAACTTTAATCTTTTAATTATTATTATTATTAAATAAATTCACTATAACAACTTTTTCTTTTAAAAAATAAAAACTAAATAGTTAGATGACCTAGAAATTCACTTATTTTCTATATGGAATTTACAGTATATTTGAATTAGTCTTTTCTACATGATGATATTTTAATTAATTATATTTTTTCTATAAATTTTATTATTATTTACATTAATATTAAATTAGTTATATTATTATTATTATTATTATTAGCATTCACATTGATAATAATAATAATAATATTATTATTATTATTATTATTATTAACAAATCATTCATATATTATAAATATATGAACAAATGAACAAAACCAATCAGAGAAACTAAGACATTTTATTTAATATAATATTTAACTAAAATGTCTACTAAGAAATTTTAGTCATATAACTACACATCACTAATAAATTAGTATGTCAATTTTATAATTTAGTACAAATAAATTCATATTTAAATGTTATTTTTTTATTCTTAGTATTTATCATATAAAAGAATAGGAATATCTTTGATTCTTCATGTGTCAATATCTTTCAGTAGTTTTGTTTGATTATTTGTCTGTTTATCTTATGTCGATATATGCATATATTTTTATTTATAGATTCTAACATCAATCTCATGTTTTTATTTTGTACGGGATCATTCATACTGTACGATGTCCTTTACCTTTATTTTGTACAAACATTTTACTTTTATTTTGTGCGAGATCATGTGTCAATTACTTGCATATTTTATTTTTTCTATATGACCATATTGTTATTTGAATTAACATTAGCGGTAATAATATTAGTCATAATACTATAATTGATATTACTATTATTATTAGTGGTCACTAAAAAAAAAATTATTTAGTGAAGGTTTATTTGCGGAGGTTATAAAAATTAGTGGATTTTTTAATTTTTGGAAGAGGTCTATAACCTCCGCAAATCATTTTATACTTTTCATTTTCCTTTTATCTTTTTTCAGCTTGGTTACACTCTCCCTTCATTTTTGCTTTGGATTAGGGTTCAGTTCAGGGAAATTGGTCTCCGTCGTCGCTCATCGGCAGTCGTCGCTCGTCGGGAGTCATCGTCGTCGGTCAGTGCTCGTCGTCGGCGACGACATTCAATGAAATCGTCTCTGTCGTGGCTCGTTTGTCGTCGGCCTGTACTCGTCATCGTCGACCTTCAAGGTACAAACTCTAAGTTGGATTGCCATCTATTGATTCCCAGTACTTCTTCAATGTCTGTGTTCTTTTAGGTTGTGCTCATCACTTAATAATGTTGTGCAATGTCTAAGATTGGGTTCCTCTGTCTCAAATTATTGAGCCTTCTTGAGCCTCTGGTTGTCAAAAAATTCCAAGTGGTAGAGGGATTAAGGTGTAGAAAAGAGTGTTTATGAATGTCCTTATTTATTTTTTGGGATGTCGTTAATATTTGTGTGTGTGTACAGGCACCACCGTAAAAAAACTGTAATCACCTCCTGCACAAACACGGTCACACTCACGATCACCATCGCACACAGATATTTTGGATGGTCTTAACTTTGATTTTACTTTAATTGCACTGCAGATGGAATAGCTAGAATTTCTTTGCATGCAATATCAGTGAAAAGGTCATTAAGGAAACATGTATCTTTTTTTCTTTCTTTGGTCTTTGGTTCTCCCTGTACATTAAATAAACTTTGAATAATTGTTGGCTTTCAATGTTATATCATGGCTAAAGTTATTGTTGTGTAATGATTTAAAGTATACATTCGTTGTGCTTCCAACTTTGCACTCCACTTACATATTTGTTTAATCAAGCAGGAAGCATGTATTTTATTCATGATTGCATGCACTACCTATTTTCTATGTGAATAAATGGTTATGTATAAAAGTTTAAAAGTCTGTATCTTAGTAACATTGTCATAAATTGGAATGGTTGCTAGTTATATTTTTCTTTACTTAACAGGAATTTCAACTCAAATCAATCCTTATACCAGGGTGTAAACTATTTGAAGTATGACAATTGTTACAACCTGGGTATCCCTCCAAAACAACGATGTGTTCTCATCTTTGTCACACTGTGTTTGTATTGGTTGTTACACCTAATACAATAAATTGAGCCAATGTGGTTGCTTTTATTCCAGTTATCCTCCTATGCGTGCTGCTCTCAATGCAACTGGACGCAAAATTTTCTACTCACTCTGTGAATGGTAATAAAGCATTTTTGGTATTTTGTCATATGAGCTTAGTTCCATTTAATTTGACAGAATTCTTCATGGGATACATTTGATTTTGAAGGGGCGTTGATAACCCTGCCTTGTGGGCAGGTAAGGTAGGTAACAACTAATTGGTTAATGGTGTAATGGTTAATGATTACTTTTTTGTGACCTTGGCTTGGTAGGAATGAAAATTTTCATAAGGTTGTAGCAATGAGTAGGCACGAGAAAGGAAGGGGAAAGTGCAGGGATAAATGAGCACAAAGGGTGGATGGTGTTTCTCCATGTATACACGATTCACACTCATTTTTTTAATTAATCATTTTTTGTAAGATAAAATTAGGGGTACTCTGAATTCACTTTCAGTTTGGCTTAACCATGATTTCTTTTGAATAAAGCATAAACATAAGTTGAGCTTTCAAAGACTGAGACACATATTTTATATTTGAAACTTTCACATGCTCAAAATTTTGAACATGTGCATGCAGACACCGCTATTGATCGGGTGTGATGTCAGAAATTTGACTGCTGAAACACTTGAGATTTTAAGCAATGAAGAAGTCATTGCCATTAATCAAGGTCGTACTACTACTTTCTATTATTGTTTCCAAGTTAATGCATAACTCTCTGTCTGTGGTGCCAATGGTGTTTATTTTGTTACATAAAATGGATAAATTTGAGATGTATTAATCAATAATTTGTTTTGTACCCTTGATTTATTGTGAATCTGTGAGACAGATATGCATTCTTTATGTATTTTAATGGTCTATTATCAATACAAGTTTCACTTACTGATGGAAACATTTTTGCCCGCTTTTTTTTATCTTGCAGCACAAGTTAGTAGCTGAAGATGCAGTGTCCTCGTTCAGTGTTGGAGTTGATATCCACGACTGTAAACTCTACATTTTCACTCCATTTACAGTATCTCACTCTGCAGAGTAGTAGCTTATATTTTATCCATTCATGTTCCATCTGTATAGTCCATTATGGATTCGCTGCATGTTTCTTCTCTTCTCTTCTGTTGCATTATTTGTTGGTCACACTCAGACATGAACGACTTAGAATAATTCGACATCTTGGGTTTACATTTCAAATTACAGGATGGTCCGGTCCCTGCTCATTCATCATGTTTACATAATTTTTGTCCTAAAAGTTCCCTTGAATGGATTTTATATATTTCAGAAACTATGATCGAAGTTTCTATTAAAACTGTTATTAATGATTTTGTATTTTAGTTTTCAATGTGAATTTCAGTATAAAAAAGTCTTTCTATTTTCAACTCTCTAACCCATGATTAAATATAGTTATTTTCAATGTTCCATAATTAGATAAAACATTCGAAGAACTTTCACTCAATAATGCCAATCCTGATGAAAGAGTTATCTTTCTCTTCAACCAAGCACTTCGAGAAAGAATCAGAAGAGCAACGAAAGGATCAGTAGTTTTATCTATTTGGGTAGCTTTAAACTCTACACTTAGTTTTTATATTTAGAACACTATGTATTCTCTTTGTTCAACATCATGTATTTTCTTTTTTTAGATTTACATTGTAATTGTTAATACTTTATGAAATCATCAATAAAAGTAACTTTGGTTAATTTTTGTGTAATTTACGAATTTATATATTTTATTTATTTTTTATTATAAAAATAATTCCATTAAATTAATAAATTATAAATGTTTGTGGGTAATTACAAATAAAGGAGGTTTCAAACCTCGACAAAATAATAGTTAGCAATAGAAGAGGTTAAAACCCTCCACAAAACAACCTCCACAATATAATTTGGATACCAGGGGTTGTTCAAAATCTCTGTAAATAACTTGTGGGGACTCTAATTGTAGGGGTCCAAAAAACCTCTATAAATTAATTTGTGGAGGGTGAAAACCTCCACAGATCGAAAAAAAAACCTCCACTAAATATTATTTTTTTTATAGTGGATAATTTATTCATCTTACAGTTTCATATATTAAAATAATATTTTTATCATTCTCAGATTCAAACAAAACATTAGTAATAATTGATTAAATATTAATAATATAAATCTAATTTAAAAAAAATGTAACATCTTTTCATTATAACGTTTTAATTTCATGCATTTACATTCTAAATTTAAATTTCAAAATTGTATTATTTTATCATTATTTTACCATTTATATTTATTATAATAATTACATTCTTCATTATAACAATTATACCAATCATTACATTCAACATAGATTATTATCACATTTCAACAACATTTAATTTTTAATTATAACAAATATTTATTTCAATTATTAATTTATTTGAATATTACCTAAATTAATTTTTGAACTCATAATCATACATCAATTTAATTATTATTATACATTTTAATATTCAAATTCTACCTATAAAAATATATTAAATATGTTACAATGTAATAATACAATTATTTAACTATTCCTTTAAATTATTAAACTTTTCATTTTCGATATTACATCTATTTATTATATATAATAACTATAACAATTCAATATATATATATATATATATATATATTTAAAACTTATTTATTTGAATATAATAATAATTATATCATTTTATTAAAAATACAGATAAAACGAAAAAAAAAAAAAGTTCCGTACGAGCTTTCAAACTAGTTCGTACGAAATTCCCGCTTCTCTCTCTTCTTCTCTGTCTCCATTTATCACTCAAAATTGAGTGATAGCATGCAATGAAAGCTTGGTGAAGCTGAAGATGCTCTGAGGATTCCAACGTTCTCCTGAAACAATGAAGGCCACTCGCAAACTCAACAAACCCGACCCAGTCACAAAGGTTTCATTTTATTGATTCATTTTCAAAACAAAGTTCATTTTTTTTTCCAACCTACTAAGCCCACACACTTTTGAAGTCGAGCTAGGAGCTGTTAGTTGATTAATTAGGAATGATGAGTAGTGACTTTGAAGCCCAATTCACTTGTAATGACTCTTCTGGGTGTTATGTAACAATGTGTCTTTTGAATTATGAACTATAAACCCTAAGAATTGTTTGTTTGTCAATTGAACTAGAAGCCGTGGAAGGAAAAGGTTTATCGGTTCAATGATTTTGTGTTTTTTTGTTTCGCATAAAAGTTTAAAAAATGGGACCTTGCTCAAAGAGAATTGAATTCTTGGCCACTTAAACTAACAAAATATGATTCATGGTAAATTTGCGTAGTGCGTAGTATTAGTATAGTAGTGTTTTGTCCCCCAAATCAACGCGTTATTGCTGTTCGAGTGCTACTTATGTTTGAACTTTTCTGAGTGATATGCATCTTGGTTTTGAGGATTATAAACCTTAACACTGTTTGTTTCCGTAACAATTTGAGCTGAAACGTCGAGTTAAGTTAAATTTTGGTGCATAATTTGCAAATTGGATCGTGATTTCTTTTTACTTCTCATAACCAATGCACAATCGCGTCTCTCAGTGTTCCTGATGTTTGTCACTTTCACCCCCTTTCAGCTGGTTTTGGAGGAGGTGATTGGGTTGACAACAAAGAACAGCAATGGGTTAGCTTCAAATGCCTTGAGCTCCAAATGTGCTTATTTGGCAGGTTCCGTGGTGGTGATGTATGACATGAATTTGGGCACTCAGTCACACCTCATGGTGTCTAATAGAATGCCAAAGCCTTTGAGCTGTGTAGCTTTGTCACGAGATGGGCGCTTTGTTGCCGCTGGAGAGGTAAGAGTTAATTCTCATAGCTCGGTTTTAATATTATTGCTCTGCGCTTTCACATAGTAACCAATTTGAAATAAGTTCCAGACCCTATAAATAAAATAGGTTCGTCTTGTTGAATTAGCGCGAGGATGGCGCTTTTTAATGGTGAACTGACATTTTTTTTATTGATTTTACAATTCTTGAGTATATTGATTTTATTTTCTTTATAATATTTGATGATATTCCATTAGATGTCTGAGGGTTTGTTTGAAATTGGATTGAGGAGTTTGACTGAGAAATGGGATGGCTTTTTATTTCTAAATTGTTAGATAAAAATGTTTAAAAAAATGAGCAAGAAATGATTATATGGTTACCTAACAATCTCTCATTTATAGAGAGGACACAGTTTTATTATTATTATTATTTTTTTTGTAACCATGGTATTAATATAGATTATTCATCACTGGAAGCAATGACTGACACCGTCACGGACCTTGAACGCACATAATGTGGGTATTCTTCTTAGAGTATGGTTTATTTCATACACAGTAATATTTTCAGGATTTGACTGAGCCACTTGGTTAAAAGTCGCAAGCCACTACTTCTTGTGCCACAACCAATTTGGTTGAGAGGACAATGTTGGGAAGTTCCACATCATCTGCCTTTACTCTTGAAGTGCGACTTATATATATGTCGGACAACTTCACTTAACACCAATTAGTTTTAAGATGAAATCTGACATGGTATCAAAGTCTATCGCTTATCGTGGTAATTGTCTGTAAGATGAAATTTGATCGACAAAGTTGGGAAGTTCCACATCATCTCCCTCAACTCTTGGAGTGTGGCTTATATATCTGGTGGACAACTTCACTTAGTGCCAATTTCTTTGAACGTGGAATTTGACAGACTAAACTCAGATAACAATCTTTATGCGCTTGTCGTGCTGTTGTCTAATTCAAGTTGATGTGTATATCAGTTTTTTAGCCACCACGTCATTCTTTTTTAAGCGTGTTTGGTGCAGCTTAAAATTTTCATTTCAGTTGGGTTTATAGGAAAAAGAAAACTGTTTGAGGAATCTGTTCGTAGTTGGAGTATTATCAAATTATGATTTTGAAATATTACACTGCCTTCCCTATGTAGATTATTAAATTACCTGCCCTCACATCTACTTTTTAAATTACATTCCGCTCTTTTCAGAGATTAATATATATTATACTTTAATCCATTTTAGTGTTGGGGACAGTTATTTTCTCTGGTTCATGACATTGAAACTTGTAGAAGACAAAATAATTTGTTTGGATGAAGTTTTCAAATGAAAACCAGTTATTGATGACAGTCGATGGTAAAAGTTGCATAGAGAGGAAAAATTTGCCTAAGAGTCTAGTTCATAGTGGCTCACCATCTTAAAAGGTTTTTCCAAGGAAATGATAATAGTACATGTACATAGGAAGTAGTATTTTCTTGTCTCTCATGATCAAATGGATTTAGTGGTTTTGGGTATTAGTGTCTATAAAGTTGTACTCAATTAATTTTAACCCAAGAATCTATTAAGAGGCTATATGTGTTGATGCCTTGCATAGCCTATGCACTGCATTCTCTTGAATGGTAAAGCTTTCCCATTTCCTTCCCTAAATTCTCTCTAAACCATATTGTCCTATCTTTGTGTAAAGCCCCTTTAAATTCAACAAGTTTGTTTACTTTAAAATGGACCGAATGTAATACATTTCATCTCATGAGGGGAGAGAAGTATATTTATCCTATGTTTTTATTGAGAAAAACATTATACGAAGCTAAGAAGCTTTAGTCAAGTTTTGTCCTTTAATTAAATAAGTCATGAACTAACTCTTACCGTTCACATAGGAATGGTTTTATGTCTAACAAGCCCTCTCATGAAACAGCCTTTTGGGTTTGAAGTGTGGGCAGTTTGTGGGACTTATTTTGCGTTCAATTTTAACATTTATTTAGATTAATAGGTAAGTAAGGGTTGAACTCTGACTAGATGGTCATTGGGTTGTTATGAACCAACTTTTCCAAAACCTTAAGCTTTTTGGTGGAATTACATACATCAATGTTTTATACATAAATTTACTCAAAATGGAAATTTTGTCCTCCTCTCCCAAGTACTGTGAGCATACCCTGAACAAATAAGATTGATGAATACATGTTTTGCTTTTTAGTGTATGGAGTTGTCGTATGCCTCACTGATTTCATTACTCGTTTTATCTACTTTGTTTATATCTATCCATCCCAATGAACATTTTTATGTTTCTTCTCTTTTACTTCTATTCTATCTTACATGACCAAATATTGCTTTTGTAGTGAGTCTGGTCAGTCAATTTATGTGTCAAACAAAGGAAACACATTTACAAGCTTCTCTTAGAATTGTCCACTATTTGAAAGGGACACTAGGAAGAGGAATTTTTTTTCAAAAGAAACAAGAATGCTAGTCTTGAGGCATATACTATTGCTTATTATGTAGGTTCAGATATTTATAGGAAGTCAAATATTGGATATTGCACCTTTCTTGGCCGAAACTTAGTAGCTTGGAAGAGTTAAAAACAAAACGTGGTTGCTAGATCTAGTGCCAAAGCAAAATTTCAAGCAATGATTCAAGGAATATGTGAATTGTTAAGGCTGAAGATTATACTGGAAGATTTAAAGATAAAATGGGATGAACTTATGAGGTTATATCGTGACAATAAATCTGCAATCAACATAACTTACAACTCAGAACAACATAATAAAACTAAACACATTGAAGTGGACAAACATTTTATCAAAGATAAGCTTGACAATGACTTGATTTGCACCCTATATGTGTCTACTCAAGGACAACTTGCAAACATACTCACCAAGGGGTTGAACATTAACAACTTTGAGAAAATTATATCGAAGTTGGAAATGGAGAACACTTATTGACTAGGTTGAGGGGAAGTGTTTGAGATATTTTAGGAAGTTTTAGATTTTATTCTGTTGGGATATTTTAGGAAGTTTCTGATTTTATTCCTATTGGTTTTAATTTTATATATTGGTTGTATCTTGTTTTTATTACTGGCATATCAATTCCATAATCTCAGGGATTTGTTTCCTAGAATACAGGCTTGTGCTTGTTTCCAAAATTATCCAATCAATTTGTGTATGCATCAAATGTTTGCAAAGAGACTGAATAAGAGAGAGAGAATTATTTTCTTCTAATTTTGTGAGATCTTACAAAATTTAAACACCATAGATGATATGATTTATATTTGAACATATGCATATGAAAGAGGCTAGGTATTGGTGTGTTTTGCATCTAAATGGTTCAATGGGGTTGAACTGGTAATAGGTAAGGCTAGCTAGTGGGTCAACGCTGGAATTTTTACACAATCACTTAGTAACCATTATGATTAGAATTTTACAGAAATTGACGTATTACAATAAAAAACATGCTTTTCACGGTTATATCTTTCATTAAATGAACTTTATTAATGCATTATTGGAGCGTTCCTCATTCAACAATACTAGTGTGGATATGGAAAATATTGGAAATAATTGAATAACACATGTTTTGCAGGCAGGAAACCAGTCATCAGTACTAGTGTGGGATTCTTTTACTTTATCTGTTGTCTCTGAATTGAAAGGCCATCTACATGGAGTTACATGCATCTGTTTCTCACCGACAGGTTGGTTACACTTTACAGTCCATATGCTTGCTTTTAATTTTGTATATTCACTGCTTCTTACTCATTATGTAGTATTCTGTCCAAGGTAAACATCTGGTGTCTGTTGGAGGATATATGTACGTTTGGAACTGGCGGAGTGGTGAGCTGATAACAAAGCTTCAAGCAACTTCTTGTTCTACAATTTCAAGTATTAGCTTCTCATCAGATGGAAATTTTTTTGTAACTTCTGGGAAGAAGCACCTGAAATTCTGGATACTTGGATCTTCTAGAAAGACTCAACTATATGAAGGGTTGAGAAAGAGTACATCATTAGCAATACATGAAAAGCCTGTCAATCTTTCTATTCATAAAGCAAGCTCTGTTACATCTATCAGTTCTGTGTGGTGTTGTAATGGCTATGATAATTGTAAAAAAGCTGGTGATTGCTTTCCCATATATACATTGACTGATTCAGGTTTGATTCAGTTCAGAGAGTCTATGATTGAATTTGTATTTTGTTAAGATTTTAAGGCATTCGTGTTTCTTGGATTTCCATGATGAGTTTGATAGTAGTACAATTTCATTTCTTTCTGTTTTACTGGCATTTTGTGCCTTATTCGTTTTCTTTCTTTTTACAGGCATTTTATACCTGATTAATTCTGGGATGTCGGTTGAAAAGTCTGTGACCTTGAAAGTATGTCCATGTCCTCTCATTTTTGTAATATGTCTTTAGCATGCTAAAGGTTATGTTTTAACAGATTTGTAGGGACTTAAAACTATATTTCGCATGTGGTAGTGAATGATGTTATAATATAAGCACAAGACTTACATTCTTATGTTGTTTGTACTTTCTAAGATGATCATGCCATTATGAACTGTATTAGTTTAAAGTTAATTATGAGTTGCTACTAGTTTGAGGATTTATTATGGTGTCAGACTGTTAGTTCCTTGAAATTTTCATTATTCCCAAATTCTCATTTTCAGGTTCGAAAAGCTTTTGCATTATCAGCATCAGCAAAGCTAATTGCTTGTGCATGCAATAATGGAACAGTCCAATTACTCAACCCCATCTCTCTAGAATACGTGGGTAGTATATTGTATTCAAAGACAAAAAAGTTACTTGAAGGAAGCAATTTAGTTAGTAACACTATAGTTCCAGAGCAGGCTACTGAACAGTTACTTGCCCTGCCTGATGCAATTGCCTGTCAGTTTTCGGCCTTAGAAAAGATTGGTGATTGCTAAATCTTCTACTTGTTTTACTAATTCTATTTAACATAATCTTGTGTTGTGCACTGATGTATTTATATTTTCTATACAGTTGTTGTTTACGGAGATCATAGTCTCTACATCTATGACATCCATGATGTGAATCAGGTAGATGTTTTATGTAATATGTTTGTTATTATGACTTTTCAATAGTATATTTAACATGTTCAATGTTTTAATAGTTGTTATGTTACTAGAAATTAGGGATGCAATTACCATAGTTTAGGGTCTAATTTATTGCTATGTATTATGACTGATTCTATCGTGCCCTACTATGTGATTATAAACAACGCTTGTGAACATACAACACCCAACAATCATTCTACAATAGTTTTTGATTTATTATAAATCGGTTATAATTCATATTAGATTAATTAAGCTCATGGTACTCAAGTCTTTTTTTTTGTAAGTTACTATATGATGCAGCAAGCTTTATTCCCCATATTTTCTTGGCCACAAGGTGTTGACAAATCTGCAATGGGAAACAAATTGTCATTATTTTCCAGGTCACAAAGTGTTATGTACTTGTTTCACATTCCTCATGCATATGGGATATCAAGAATCTATGTTGTGAAAATATGCATGATCCATCTCTTGCGTGCACTGCTAGAGGTTGTTTGGGGGGGATTTCTTTTGCAACTTGCTCTACTGATGGTACAATCAGGATCTGGGATATTGCTTTGCAATCTGATTTCTCAAATGATGCTGAAGATTTGAAGACTGAACTATTGAGTTCTTCATGTTTAGGTAACTTGATTGTTAGAAAAAATTTACAATTATCTCCTCTTTTAAGTTATTTAGTTCTCACAAGTTGTGCCCTTCTTCTTTATTGCTGCAGTAACTGCTGGGACATTTGAACGTGATGCAGTTAAGGCAGATGTTACAAATGGAGAGTTTCGGTCACTTGCTGTTAGTTCAGATGGAAATTATCTCGCTGCTGGTGATTCCAAAGGGAACCTTCATATATACAACCTTCAAACATCGGATTACACATGTTTCCAGGTGAGCTCAGGCACATGATTTTTTTTTTTAGAAATTATTGTGCAGTAAAACCGTATTTGAAGCTTCACAACATTTATACGGTCATTTATATCCTGCACAATATTTCAGGGTGCTCATGATGGGGAGATTCTTACATTAAGCTTCACCTTGTCCACCCAAGATATATCTAAGGAAATTGTGAAAAACAATTATTTTCTTGCCTCAGGGGGACGAGATTGTATGATCCATCTCTATGATGTGAAAAGGTGTGTTTCTGCAATTTGTAAGGATAACCTAGTTGGTTGGTTATACATTTCAATGACTTTTTGATTGTATGTGGCAGAAATTTTGATCTTATTGACAGCATTGATGATCATTCAGCTGCAGTGACTTCCATCAAAATTAGCAGCAACGGTTGCAGGATCCTCAGTTGTAGTGCTGACAGGTATGCTAGTAGGTTTGGCATCACAATATCAAACACACTTGAAACAAAAGAGGGACTATGTAAATTCTTCCTTACAGTTGAACAAAGGAAAACTGAAAATTTTCACCTTAATGTCTTGGGAATATCTAGGAAGAAAAATTTAAACATATTTACTTTAAGCATTACCACTCTCTTGGGAATAACGACTGCAATTGTGAAATAGTGTCTAGTAGTGCCTTTCAATTAACGAATATTACTTGAATGGAGTCAAACTGGAAAGACGATCTTAGACGCAAAACAAATTAAACAGTTCTTTATTTTTGTATTTGTGTACTTATTGACATATCAATAATGAGATGGCTGATAGATTGGTTGGCTATGAACTTGTAAATTCAGGTGAAGGAAACTTTTAATTGGTTTCTATGTAGTCTACTTGATATATATTGGCACAATGCATTCCATGTTTAAAAAATTGCATTAATTTTACATTAATAATGCGCGGACGTATTGTTATAATTTAAATAATAAAACTTTTAGCTTTATTTCTGCATGCAAATTACAAAGTAATATAGGATTGTAGTATTCAGTTAATCTGAAAGCTGATCCAGCACCTTTAAAAATGAATCCGAGAAAGACAGAAACTGAAAAGTAATTTTTGCACTCAAACATATGTTCAGAAAGTTTGTATTGCAGGCAGTTAAAAGAAATATAAAATATCCCTTGCCTGCTTCTATCCTCTTTCTAATTTGTTTTGAAGAAAGACCATGTGAGACAAACAATTCATTCCTCGATAATTTGAATATAGTTCTCTATGAAGTAGTTTCGTAGATGCCTAATACAGACCCATATAATCTGCAGTTTGAGGTAGCCTATGGTTTGGGTAGAAACGTCAACAAATTTTTATAGAATAATTAATTTTTTTATTAAGTTTTACCCTTTGATGATTTTATACTTATTCTATTTGACTGTTATATTTCTGTTTTTAAATTACTTGGTAATATACAATAATCAGTGAACCTAACATTGTTTGTATGACACTGAATGATTTCCTCTATGATTAACAAAAACATAATCCTTCTTTCACAGTTTCCTGGTTCTTCGAGATGTGGTAATAGCAGATGATGGTTATAAGATTTTGCAACAACATCGCCAAAAGGCTTTACAACGTGGAACTGTCTATGACATGGCTGTGGATCTGACATGTGAGACTGTTGTCACTGTTGGGCAGGTGAGATAGATGATGTCAACATTGAAAATCATCAAAATTCAAGGAGGGTTGCTCCTGTTGTGGAAGACCTTCCTCGTGAATTCTTTAACAATTAGTTTATTCATGTCTCAATTTGATAAGATTATCACTCAATTTATGGATTCAGCACTTGAGTACTAATATTATTATCTTATAGGATAAGAAGATAAAGACGTTTGACATGGCTGCTCAGAAACTAATTAAGTCGCACAACCACGATAAAAATTTTGGAGAACCTATAAAGGTGAGCTTCATTATCAGAAAGTGATTGCTGATATTAACCTTCTTTACCTGAAGGTAATTTTGTTAACAGGTTATAATGGACCCAAGCTGCAGTTACGCGGTCTGCTCATTCTCTAACAAGTCCATATGCATATATGACTTGGTCACAGGGAAGATGGCTGCGAAGGCAGCATGGCATGCTGAAATTGTTACTGGTGTCATCTTCTTACCTGATTGCAAGCATATAGTTTCGGTGAGCTTCCTTTACACTTACTGTCGATTTCTTCTTCATTTCTTTGAGTTAACAATATGCAATTTAACGTGAATGCTTTATAATTCATTTGATTATTTATTTTTGGGTAGTCAGTTATGCATATGTTCATTTTCATCTTGTTGGAAAAAATTAAGATATTGATGTCCTGTCCTTAGTGATCAACGGCATTTGTTAATCAACCTATCAATATTCAGGTGGATGGTACGGGTTGTGTTTTTGTGTGGAAATTGCCTGCTTCATTGTCTTCTAGAATATTGGAGAGAGTAATGGAAAGAAACAATCCATTGTCTCCAAGAAGCTCTAGTCAGCCTCCCTCTCTTGGTTGTCTATCCTTTTGCAATGAAGAATTCCAGCACTCCAAGATCAATCCTGATGGTGTTTGGTCAATGATGAACAACAGCCAACATGGGGATGGAATGCTTTATCCTGAGACCAGTCATAGAGAGGCTTCATCTTTTAAATTTAGTGTTTCAAGGCTTCCCAGATGGGCACAAGCAAAAGTGACGCGTTCAAATGGTGTCTGCAAGAATCTTAATTTCACTTCGTCAGAGGTATGTGTACTCTTCAATGTATACACATATACATATACAATTCATCTATTTATATATATACATATATATAGCTGAGCGCTCCTACCATAGTAATATTTTTGAAGATTCAGAAGCTTGTGTATATCTTATTGTAAACCTCTTTGAAATTTGGAAATCTGTACATAAATAAACTATATCTATTACAAGTTAATCATTTTTGGTTGGAGCTGGTGTTTTAGTGGACATTCAGCTTTGGAATGTCCAAAAGAAGTAATTCCTTGTAATGAAATTGGGCTAAGCTAGTTGTCCGGGGTTCCTAGTCATTTGTTGGAGAGGAAATTGAGTCACTGTCAATCAATATCTGGTAATTGAAGTGTCTACGTAATCTGTATATGCACCAGATCGTTGTTGTTGCTGTTTTGGTTTAACAATTAAGCCCAAAGCTACGTCTATGGATAACTTTTTTGGGTGAAAATCTATGTTTGTCACGATGGCATCGAATGAGAGCCCAGCCAACTCTAGTTGAAGCTTATCCTGTTAGAGTGCCAACGTTTAAAACATTAAAAGTCTATTGTACTGGTGTCCAATTTACAGGTGCTATGACACACAAGCCTCTTAACTCCTTAATAACAACACAGCAGTGTTAGTATTTTGACTAAGTGTCTAATATCTCTTGAATTTATGATGATTAGGTTTTTTCTTCTTTGTCCACCGAAGTTCAAATTCCATCCGGTAATGCTTCTCCATCGCCTGATACTGTTGTTGGAGGAACTTATAGGTAAGTTTTGAGTCTCAAATCTCAATCATGGACTTTTGGTGATGGGATATCTGTTTGCTCATGAAGTCACTACAATTTCAGCAACATTCCGTTACACAACCATTGGCACTCTGTTTACACTGTTTGTACGGAAGCGCTTTCTTCCCCTGAGATGCTTGATTTGTGTGAGACAAAGTTTGCAAAGATTCCCTTGAATATAAGTAAGTTGAACGCTTGTTCCCACATAATTTTTTTTTTCTCAATTTTCATCTTTATTATGATAGCTTAGAAGACCAATTCTGTCAACCAAATTCCTTTGAAGTTTAATTGGGTATCTTAGAGATTCTCTTAGTACAAGTGTTTCTATTTTCATATTTTTCTGATACTAGTGATTTGTTTAGGATATGATTGGTAGAAATAAAGGTTAGAGCTATGAGTTTTATGATCTTAGCAACATAATAAGTAGAAAATCATTCAAATTCTCTTCGCTCAATTTCCTTCCTCAATATCTAAAACCCTATAATTTCAATAAAACAAACCCATAACAATTAACATATAAAAAAGTATGCTTTAACCTTATGAATAATGGTTTGTTCCAGGACAACATAGGGCTGTGATTAGTGAGGACCAGAACTCCTTTGGGCTTAGTAACCTTAGCAAGAATGAAAAGATGGATGTTGCTCCAGACCAAAATGTTAGTTGCAATAATAAAGATGTTTCTTGGTGTTCTGAAGAAGTTTCTGAGAGTAAAGCAGAGCAGTTGTATTTGAGTGAATCTGGAAGTGTGTCAAAAACAACTACTGAAGGCAATTTGGGCAGTCTACCATCTGAAGAAGACAGTGACATGTTTAAGCAACATTTTGGTAGCTTATCACATACGCGCAAGGTTGGTGTTGTCTTCTGAAGTGTAAAGAAGGAATTAAAAAACAAACAAGTCTTGTTTCTTCAACCTTGAATAAATCTCATGATTTCTTGTCCTACTTTTGTCGGGAAATTCACTGTAAGCTTGCTGTTATGGAATTCATAATATAATAGTGAAAATGTACTCTATAATAGTCTCTTGATGTCCTCAACCAATGGATGGATGAATACCTGTCAGTTATTAACATGTCATTCATTATCTTATTGGGAAAATCATTATAAATGTCAAGTGGATAGTGAACATTGATATAGTCACATTTCTGTTTTTTTTCTTCTAATAAATCGTGCTATCCTAAATGAAAAAATATAGGTACCTACCAAGTCTTCCTGAGGAAATGTGACAAATTATGGAAATTAAGATTACCTATATGAGGTGTAATTGCTCCAAAACTTAAGGACTTAGATATCTTATAATTGATTTCGACGACAGTTGCTTAGATTTTCTTGAGTCTGTAACTTCATTTTCTTAATATTACCCAGTTTGTTATCTGTGCAGGCAGAGTCAAGGAAGTCTTTAGTTAGAAGGTTTTCTGCTAGATATACAGTGCAATGGGATTACCCAGGGGATTTGAAGAAACTGTTTAGCAGTCCTGTTGGGAATACAAGTGTTAGAAAGAGCTCTAAGGATGAAGGTGCTACTCATATTATATCAGAAGACGGATCCTCACAGGTGAAGGAAATTGAGGAAGTGAGAGATTCTTCGGGACAGGTATGTATGGGAGCTTTATACAGGCTTATTATAAAACCATGCCATCCCTTTAGCAATCGGAACATGATAAAAATCTCTTTGAAGAATATTAGGATTGATAGTAAATGGAAGGTTATTTTTCTTTCAATCATCCCTTATGTGGGTCATGTTTCAGTGAGCATTGCTGAGTCCACATAGTAACATAGTTCTTTAGGTTTTTTAAACTGGTATCATAAATATACTATTGTCAGACTAGAACCATAAATCTGTTTCCTTAATATATTATATGCACACTGATCCCGCAAGAGATCTTTGAAATGACTTAGCTGAAATGTTTGCTAATCTAAATGCCCTATGGTAGGACATCAAGAATTCAGAACCTTCAGCGGAATCAACATGTGAACTAATAAAATTCCCAGTCAAAGAAAATTCAGTTGATAAAGAGAGTGAACAGGGAGAAACCATACCCGTGTGCAAGGATGCACTTGGTAGGTTGGATGTCGCAGCTGAGAATGCCATGCGATTATTTTCAGAATTAGAAAAGTTTCACAGCGAAGAGGTTGCAACTGAAGCAGGAGCTCAATTTTTAGACGAAGCAGCTGAGCTACTTTCTCTAGTTGTTAAGAAAGTTAACGCTGTTGATAGATTGGTACAATGTAGGTTGAAGGGTAAGTGTGGAAGTACATTAAGTGTCCCAGAAACGGACCAGTTTGATAGATTTGCCGAAGGTAAATCAGATAGGATAGTGGAAATACCAAAGGATGATGTCTACACTTTCTAAATATATTTTATTAAGTTTTTCTTTTCTTTTTAACAAAGAATAGAATGTTCCTTTGGCTAACAAGTTTGCATTCTACTTCAAGTGGATATGCTAATTATCAAACTGGTAATAATCATGGTGAGTACCTTCTCTCAAATTTCAAATGAAAATTTGTACATATTAATGGGGTTTGATTCTAATGAGGAAACAAAATTTTGACAAATTATCTGATGTATGTGTTCAATTTGAGTCATTTGAAAGAACCTGCAATGGAACCATGTGTAAATGTAAGTGAAGAGTAAGTAAATAGTTTTTCTTTCAAAATCTGGACAAGACTTGGTTTAGACTCAATAATGTGAACTAGCTGCTTGACATAGATGGCATTGAATTAATTTTTTGAAAGCAAAGGAAGTTACATATAGTGAAACATAAGTGTCATTGAATTACTGTATTCTTTGGATCCTTTGATCTGATATGATTTTGTAATTATTGTGGTGATATATTTTGGGAAAGAGTATTTGGGTGTCTCAATTATTTTTTTTAGTTTTTTTTTTATCCTAAAACTGGTCTGTAAATTAATAGAGGATGATCAACTAATGTTGTTTCTTGTCATGATTTCTTCACCCTTATTGAGAACCCAGGGACGTGGTAACATGAGGATTATTGGTCACCTGGGAAAATAACTAAATTACATTTTTGTTTAATAATCAATCAAATGAATGTACTGAAGCTATAACTTTAGAAGCTACAGATACTCTTCTAAAATAATTTATAAAATATCCAATAAGTCTAAAGAACAGGACAAAACAAAATGTTATTATTAAAAAAAATACTTTTAAAAACTATATAAGAACACAAAATATTGAACTAGGTAGAAAGGGTGACAAAATGGATAGTTGGTCCGTTTTGGCTCACCTTACCCTTGGGGGCTTCTTCCTGCACCTCAAACCTTCTTCTGTACCTCTAATAATTACCCTTTTGACCCTCTGTTTTCTTCATCTCCAAACCAACTCCACCGCCTCCTTCTCCTCTCGCTTCTCCTTCTCCATCCTCTCCTCTCCCTCCTGCCCCTCTGGCGAAGGCCTCTCCATGGGTCTCCCCCAACCCTCCCCCAGCTCAACCTCCTTCGCCACACTACCTTTGACCCCTCCCTTAGTGACATCAACGACAACCACATTTTTAATTTTTTTTTCTTAGAAACGGATTTCGGAATCCGTTTCATATTTTTCTGAAACGGATTTCGATATCCGTTTCAAAAATTTTAATCTTTTTTTTTGTGAAACGGATTTCAGAATCCGTTTCAAAAAAGTATGAAACAGATTCCGAGATCCGTTTACAAATTTTAATTTTTTTTTCTAGAAACGGATTTCGAAATCCGTTTCATACTTTTCTGAAATGGAATTTGAAATCCGTTTCATACTTTTTTGAAACGGATTCCGAAATCCGTTTCACACATTTTAATTTTTTTTTGTGAAATGGATTTCGGAATCCGTTTCATACATTTATGAAACGGATTCTGAAATCCGTTTCACAAATTTTAATTTTTTTTTGTGAAACAGATTTCGGAATCCGTTTCATACATTTCTGAAACGGATTCTGAAATCCGTTTCATAAAAAACATGAAAATTTATGAAACGGATTTCGAAATCCGTTTCATACTTTTAATTAGGGTCAAAAGGGTAATTATTGGGGGTACAGGAGAAGGTTTGGGGGTGCAGGGAGAAGCCCCCTACCCTTGACTTGTCCAAAATGGATTGATCTGGGTTAGTTCGTCATTGCAAAATAAATTAGAAATTTTAACCTGTCTCATCATAAGACATGCTGATTTGTTACTTTTTTTTTTTAATTTTTTAAAATTTGTATTTATAAAATTTGTTTTTATATATATATATATATATATATATATGTATATATTTAAAATATATTTAACCATATAAATATTTTTTTTAAGTTTTAATCGATTAATTAATATTTTTAATTGAATAAATTAAAATAATTATTATATTTATATGTTAAATTTTTTTATTATAATTAATAATTAGAATTTAGTTTGTAAGTATTAATAATTTAAATATAATAGTATTGCATATTTATATTTTTATAACAATATAAAAAATTATAATTTTTTAATTATTTTTAATTTAAAAAAAAATCAAAAATAAAAATAGGTCAATGACAGGTTGGCCTGCCAATTTGACGAGTTAAACAGATTGAGTCAAAATAGGTGGTTAAAAATATCAACCCGATCCGTCCTGTTTTGACGGATTGGTCTATCTGAGTCTAGCTCACCTTGACATCCATAAGTAAAAACAATAAAAAACATGATTTAAATTTATTCATTTTTTTTTCTTTTTAAATTCTAATTTCAAAGTCTAGAAAATGTCCAAATCAACCTCATCTTAAAATACCTAATACCGACTAACATTTAGTCTTAAGATTGTGGGCTGGTTTGAGAGATCGTGTGGTAAATTGATTGTGATTTTGGCTGTTTAGAATCACGTCAAGATAGCAAAATACTATGCGTTAAATGTTAAAACATGTAAGTGATGCTGAAACTAAGAGTATAAGCTGCTAATTGTATACCCACGATACCAGTAACCCAACTATATTTTGGCTTAATTAGATTCGCTTAAATTCATTTATGCTTACATAATTAAGTTGGGGTTACACTTTTTTCAAACACATTCAATTACGACCCACAAAATCGTGTTTTAAATTAATTTTAAGCAATAATAAAAATATCATCTAAAAGTGTGTTTCTGGTCTTTATCATATTGATAGCAGAAACGAATGGTAATAATCAATCAATTAGTGTTAAAAGAAAAATTCATTCCTAGAATAAAATTGGAGCACTAAGCATATGAATAAAGTCAATCTAAACGCAAAGGCAAAGTATTCAAATGTAGATTTGAGAGAAGTCAAATCTGGATTTGAGAATCCCACTAAATGTGAAGATGATTGAGATACATCATATATATATATATATATATATATATATATATATATATATATATATATATATATATATATATATATATATATATATATAAAAAAAAAAAAAAAATAATATTGATTT